>OFSC01001677.1_pt1 | contig 13382 bp, 10 predicted proteins | sample 1543201 | NCBI WGS metagenome assembly OFSC01 (sample SAMN04209228, study PRJEB22552) | human gut metagenome | biome: gut; material: feces | host: Homo sapiens | place: USA: Oklahoma
GAGCAGAAAGCCCGCACCACCTATGACAACATTCTTCGCCTGGTCAAAGACCCGGATGTCGTAGATCCGATCCGTTTCTTAAGAGAGCGTGAGATCGTCCACTTCCAGCGTTTTGGTGAAGCCCTGCGCATTATTCAGGATGACCTCGACAGCAAGAATTTCTATGCATTCAACCCGGAGTTTGATATACCAAACTGTCCTCGCAGTTAGATAACCTTAACTGTTCCATCAGCTTTTGCATTGCACTGACTGGCGCAGATTAAAAATCAGAAAGACTGTCACACAAAATCTGCTCTCATCGAGTTCTTTGTATGACAGTCTTTTTATATACACTATTTATTCATGCCGGTCGGTTACTCACAGTACATATTGTATCATGCATGTCTTATTCGAACTTTGCAACCTGAAGCTTGCGGATCAGTTCACGCAGATTCTCAGCCTCACTGCTCATCTCCTGGCTGGCAGCCGCACATTCCTCGGATGTTGCGGAATTCGTCTGCACAACGTCATTGATCTGCTCGATTCCCTCGTTGATCTGATGGATCGCTGTTGTCTGTGTCTCTAATGTATCAGCAATATTTCCAACCTGTTCTGTGATCGTTCTGGAATTATCGGCTACGTCTTCTAACTGTGTTGCTGTCTGATCTGCAATGACCATACCTTTTTCTACTGCTTTGACAGAAGTCTCGATCAGAACCGCAGACTCTTTTGCTGCCTGTGCACTCTGGTCTGCAAGTACTGTTACCTGATCTGCTACCACTGCAAATCCTTTTCCGGCTTCGCCGGCTCTGGCTGCCTCGATAGAAGCATTTAACGCAAGCAGATTTGTCTGGGATGCGATCTCATTGATCGTTGCGATAATCTTATCGATTTCTTTGGAAGCCTCGTTGATCTCATTCATGGAATCAACCATCTCATGCATCTTACCGTTGCTTTCTAAGATTGCATTTCCAAGTTCTCCTACTTTTCCACTGATCTCTTTTGCAGACTTGGCGTTCTGTGCCACCTGATCTGCCACGTTTGTAACAGTTGCAGTCAGTTCTTCCACAACTGCTGCCTGATTGGTAGCGCCCTCGGCAAGATCATTGGAGCTTGCAGCCACCTGTTCTGCTCCTTCGGACACCTCATTGGATGCACTCTGGATTCCCTTGACTGTCTCAGCCATGCTCTTTTCAAATGCCATAAAGGAATCTAAGATCCCTATAAAATCTCCCTTCCATTCCACTTCCGGCTGCACATCAAAATTGCCCTCCGAGAACAATTTCATTGCACGTCCGATATCATCCACATAAGATCCAAGTATGCGGATAGATTTACGCATACTATGTGCAAGTTTTCCAATCTCATCCTCAGAACGATATTCTAATGTACTGTGCAAATTACCCTCTGTGAGTTCCTTTGCAACATCCTCGATCGCATGCAGTGGTTCGAGAATCGAATCAACCACGACATTACTTATTTTCTTCACAAAAAGAATTGCAAATATCACACTTAAGATGATCACCAGAATTCCTGCCACTGTCATGCAGCCTGTAAAGATCACCGCCTGATGGCTTGCCTTGTCAGTCACTGCATCTAACTTTTTCCCAATAGCGACTGCATTGTCTAATGCCGGCGTACATTGGTTAATAATAGCATCCGCAGCTTCCTCTGTCTGTCCACTCATGATCTGTTCCATAATGGAATAGCCGATATTTCCCCAATCAGAAAGTGCGGATGCATATTCCTGATAGAGCTCGTCCGATATGATTCCTGTTGCCTTTAGTGCCTTCAGTTCTGAATCCACCTCAGCAAGCTGTGTTTCTACCTGTTGCTGATAACTGTCGTAAGTTGATGTGTCACTGTTTAATGCCATCTCACGGATATTTCTCGCCGCAGAATTGACATCGATCCTGCAGATTTTCACTGCAACATCTGCACGTTCTACATTTTCCACATAACGCAGCATATTCCCCATTAATAAACCTATAACAATAAGAGAAAGCACACCGGATACTATCATCCTCAAAATGACTCTTCCGTATCCGTAAATGAGTCTTTCTTTCAGCTGCATTTTTTCAAGTTTCTTCTTCATCCTGTGTACCCTTAATGGTATAACTGCCATTATTTTTCCCTTCGTAATTTATTTTTTTTAAATATTCTATCACTTTTCCAGAAAATAACAATCCATTCTTTAAAATTAATTATTTTTTAATTTTTTCAACTGATCAACTCATCTTAGCGGTCATACCGGTTTTTCATCACGGCCGGCTTAACCGGTCAACAGAATCGAGTATATCCTGGATCTGAGGTCTCATCTCCGGCATTTCTTCCATAAACTTTGCCACTTCCGTGCGCTGTTCTTTTAAGATACCGGCATTGTATTCCATCCGGCTTCGAAGCTTCTGTCTGCGCATCACAAGATTATGGGTGATCTCCACCATCTCCTTGTGGTCGATCAGTGCAGCTGCCTGCGGAATCCATACCCGTGAATCATATAAACGATATGCGGAGAGTTCCCGGATCATACGGTTGTTAAAATAATCAATATCATCACTGTTCTGTTCAAACTTCTCTTTCTGTTTGACCGCATCCATATAGCATTCCCAGATATATTCCAGTTCTTTTCCATTGCGGACATGATATTTTTCACATGCATAATCCACTGCATTTGTCATATTGACATATTTGATCTTCACTTTATTCAAAAGAGTGATCGCCTTATCCGCATTTGCCTTTGCTCTCCGGCTCTCGGTCCTGTCATTCATCATTTTCAGATACGGAAGGCAGATGCCCAGTACTGCTATAAAAATAAGGATCATCCAGATGAGTCTCATATCTGTCCCCAGTATGATCTGCGTGATCAGAAGAATCAATGCCGCAGTCACAGACAGTCCTGCTGCCACATACATGAACTTCTGCATTTTTACCCTGTCATGGGAAAGGATCTCCTGATATAACTGCCATTCTCCCTTCTCACGCTCCAGGTATTTCATGTCACGCCTGATAGTCTCCAGATAAGCCTCGTTGGACTGAAGGCGTTTGATCGCATTTGGAATATCACTCTCCTCCTGCTGCATCTGTGCAAACTGCACATCTGCAATTTTTTTCTCGGAATGCATCAGTTCATATCGTGTTTTATTTAAAGCAACAATATTGGATGCGATATCTGTGATCGGCTTTTTTTCTTCCTCTGTCAGCCCTTCCAGAGTCTGGATATCATTCAGATAAGAAGTGACCACTTTGTATTCTGCCTTTTCATCCTCGATCTCTTTCGTTGTCTCGATCATCTGCTCCAGACGTTCAATGACATAATGCTCCACTTTATGTGGATTCTCCCTGTCCTTTTCATTCAGAATGCCTTCATTCAGTTCATCAAATTTATTTTCCAGTGTCTTTTCTTTTTTTCTTCTTTTGAAAAAAAACATATGCTCATCCCTTATAATCTACAACTTTTTTTATACGCTTCTGACCATTTCCTGATCTGTTCCATAAGCGGTTTATTCTCCTCCAGCTGTCCCTGTGCATCTTTTATGAGACGTTCGGCCTCACTTTGCTTTTTTAGAATATCCTCACTTTTTAAAACAGAATTCCATTGGTCTGACATACTCTTAAACGCTTCGTCCGAAACATGAAATTCTTCCTTGTATTTTTTTAAAATATCTGTTTTTTTTGCCAGACGGCAGGCTGCCATACACGCAGCCAGTGACTCTCTGTTCTGGTTCAGCCGGTATGCATTCAGAAAATTCGCCGCAGCCTCGTCAAATAAAAATAACTCTGCACAGGCAGTTCCAAGATTGTGCCTGATATTGCCCTCTAAGACCGGATTTTTTTTGCACTCCTCCTCCATTCCAAGCAGTTTCCGGTATTCATGGATCGCTTTCACATACTTTTCACTCTCCATGTAACGGTCTGCCCGGATCTTCGAACATTCAAATACAGATTTATTCTGCATATCCAGCAGCACAGAACGGATATGGCGTATCGTGTCTTCTGAACAGTATCCGCAGCTTCTTAAGATCAGTTCCGTAAAATCAGAAAGACTCCCATTTCCGAGCAAAACACTGCGCAGCGACTGTGCCAGATCTTTTTCATCAAGTTCCTGCCCGATCCAGAGACAGAGTTCCTCACTCATAAAATCTGCCTCGATCAGATACAGATGGTTTTCAATATAATAGCAGAGTTCCTCCAGCGAATATACATTGAGTGAGATATTATCAATATAGTATGGCATAGCAGCAATTGGATGGCTGCATAAAATCAATTCTCCCATCTTCCCACTCCCTCTTTACAATGACATTGTATATTCCCATGTCAGATCCGAGCTCTTCACAATCTCGCCAAACCCAAGATCACGGATTTTAATCTTTACCCTGGAATCAGAAACCGGTTTTGCACTGATCCGGAGTCTTGTAGTTTTCGGCTTGCGTTCCGGCAGATCCGATAATTCCAGCTTTTCTATCCTTGCATCCCTGCTGTGTGGCAGCTGAAGCCAGAAATCAATCTCCTTATCTCCATCCAGCAGCACCTCACAGTCTCCGGAAGCTTCATACCAGTTGTCTCCCGCATTGATCAAAGACAAAAATTCCCATTTCCCACGATTTTTCACTTTCAGGCTGACATTCACTTTCATTTCATTGTCGCCCATATAGACATACGGCCATGGATTTTTCTGTTCACGGACGATCGCCGCATAGCAGGCTCCCTTGGAATAAAGGTTCTTACCTATAAATGCCCTCCGTCCCTTACACATGTAGGAAAGAGACATTTTCATCCAGTCACCGTCAAATCCATCTCCGACAAGATACACAGAGGAACAGATATGTCCATGAAAACTGTCAAGCAGGATCTTATAAAATGACTCATCTTTATGGATTCCGTCTAATGCATGTACTTCCTCTGTGATCGTTACCATCTGTGGCACTGTTCTTGTATCACGGACGGTAGCACAGCATCTCACTTCATCTCCACGGCAGTCAAACAAAAAAATATCATGCAGCCATAACTCCTGCTTCTGGTTGTATACAAAATAATAAAAACTTTCTTTTCTGTCCTGTAAAATCAATTGACTGCGTCCTAATCCGAGATCTTCTGCCACCTTTCCGAACAGCTCCGTCAGTTCTCTTGACAGGGCTTCCACTGTGATCACCAGGCAGTCCGGCAGTCCCGGATTTCCCAGACGGCTCGCTAAAAGAAGCAGTTTCTTGATATAGAGCGCAAAAAGCTCCTCTGCCTCATACACGATGTTTTCCACAGTTACCTGTTTCTTTGCAAGTGCATTGTCAAGCAGATGACCGATCACATCTTCATTCTGGATCAATGCCATCTTTTTTGCCTCCTCACCGATAAACCACTGTCCGATCCCCCGCTTTTTGATCAACGCCACCGGGATCTGGTAAATCTCACTTCCTGCGATCGTACTCAGTGTTTCCGGCTCTCTCATGCCGGCTTTGTAATAACTGATGACGGCATTCCTGTCGTCCATATCGATTCCAATATAATAACACTGCTCCGTCATCTTATGTGCCGTCCTTTCCAATATTTTTATAGCAATTTAAAAAGCTTCTTTACGGTATCGTCCATGCTTACATACTTTCGCATGCTCTCTGAAAGCATTGTCTCATCCTGCATGGCATAAGCAAACATAATATTGTTGATCACATCATACCGGCTCTGGTCTTTATCCCCATACATATTCTGGTTTGAAATCTGCCGGCTTTCCACCACTTTCCACTCCCCATGAAGCTTCTCTGAAATATAATAGGACACGGATTCCCCAAACAACAGCACAAACGCCTTCACATAAATACCGTCATAAACCTCCGGGATCTCTTCCTTATGGTATTCCCCACCGTTTACACTATAGTTTAACAGCACATGCTGGTCTGCCTTTGTATGATATTCCACAAAAAACTTATCATACAGATGATATTTCCGGATCATTGTCTCCCCGAATTTTTTGTAGAAAGCAAAATATAGATTTCTTCCGGTATACTTCATCAAAAGTTCGTCTGCTATTTTGCTGTCAACTGCATCGAGTGCAGAAATTTCAGACAATTGCTTTAACAGTCCAAGCAGACATGCATCATTTAATGTCTGCCCCGCAAGATAGCGCTCCCTGATCTGTGAAAATACATGTTCCGGTATCATCATATCATTCACCAGATAATAATGGGAAAAATAAGAAAGGTACGCCATGCAGACTAATTCCCTTCCACCCCCGGCAAGATAACTGTCGTAAATCTGTTCAATCTCATCCACATAATCTGTCGAATAAAGCATCTGCGTGATAATACGTTCCTCCAGATCAAAGGTATCGATCTCAAATTCTCTGGCAGCTTTCCAGATAGCAGCCATCTGCTTGGTTGGTCCCTGAAAAAATTTGCACAGATAAATCAGGATCACATCATTATATTTTTCATGTGAAAAGCAGTTCTGTGCCATTCCGAGCAGATAATCATTCTCCTCAAACGATTGTTCCGTGATCTCATAACTGCACAATTCCACTCCTGCCCTGCTTCCAAGTCTGTCATATCCATAGAGGTGTACCAGCTGAAATGCCCGTTCAAACTGATGAGTCTCTATGAGCATCTCCTCCATATAGCACTGATTTTCCAGCGTCATATTACGGATATCCACTTCATTCAGATATGGTTCTATCACAAGCATCTCGCCTTTTTTCTGATAAAAGCGGATGATCTCCGGAATCAGATAAGCTTTATATTCATCACTGACACGCTCCGACTGTGTCAGCATCCGAAAATATCTTCCATCTTCCACAGTAAAATCGCCGCATCCTTTTTTGCCATCGAAATAATACAAGAGATATGACAATTCCTCCGGCGCAAGTTCCATACATTTTTCCAGATAATTTTCCGGTTGAAGTAATGCCTCATCCTGATAATCATCGGTATAGCAGTTTCCCCCGGTATCACAGAGAATGACTGTGTAATCTTTGGAATATGCCTTAAAATATCCGCATCCGTTCGTCAATGTAACAACCTGTGGTTCTTTTAACTGCCAATGCAGGATATATGCCTTTGCGATCCCACGGTTTTCGCAGCATAATTTATGTACAAATAAAACTTCTGCCGCTTTATGCGCCAGTTTCTCATTCAGTATGCTGACAGGAAGGATCTCCCGGTAAATGACCGCAAGATTGTCATCCATATGTCCGGCTTCCATCTGTGCAAGCGCAAACTGTTCCATATTTCTGCGGTATTTATGGTAAACATCCGGCTGTTTTTCCTTTGCTGCGATGATATTCACATATAAGACCGCCATATGACGGTAAGAAAGCCCACTGTTATACTGAAAATATAACTGGATCATCTTTGGGATCGCAGCCACCTCATTCGGATCCATAGAGATCAAAAACGCCTCGTACAGATTCGTGATACGGATTTCACTGTCAATCCCACGCTCATACCAGACATGATATTTTGGTGCAAACTGCTGTCCACGGATCAGATAAGTGCATATCGCTGCGACCATCTCCTCTGAAGGGTCTGCCTCATAACATTTTTCCAGAACCGGATACCATTTTTTCTGATATTCCCTCTGTTCCGGCAGCAGATTGCGCACCTGCAATGCAATATCTTTCGAGATCGCATCCTGTTTTGCTGCCCACCCTAAAATCTTCAATGTAAAATCATTTAATCCAGATAAAAGGTATGGATCCTGCCAGATCAGATAATACGCCTCCAGATACAGATATGGGCTGTGGCAGCCTCGTCCGATCCACTGCTCGATCGCCTTGAATCTTCTGGAACTATTACGGTAAAACTCGTCTTTTACAAATAAAAGAATCCAAAACAACATGGAATCATCCGGATAATGATGAAAAATCTGCTCGATCTCCTCCGTCAGACGATCCACATAAGACTCTTCGCGTTCCATCAGTGTACATAGATACAGATAGTATCCCCAGACCGGTGTCGTCCGGTCAAGACATTCCCGTTTGTAGTCTGTTAAAATCCAGCTTGCCTCCTGCTTCTGCCGGTTGATCAAAAGTGCCTGCGCCTTCATTAGGCGATGCATTGGTTCTTCCGGCTCTAAAATTGCCAGATGATCCAACAGTTCCACAGAACTTTTTGCCCAGACTCCGGTAACGATCCGTTTCAACCGGTAATCAATATAAAGCTGCATAAGTTCTGTCCGCGCCTGTCCGGCTTCCCTATGTTCAGAAACCTCCCGCTCTTCCTCTCTCTCCTTACTGGAAGCGGTAACGGTATAAAGAAAAGACTGATCCGGGAGTTCAAAACACAGTCTCCCAAAATTCTTACCGGCATGCATTGCATCTGCATCGATATAATACTCGTAAAAGCAGGTACTTCCGATAAAGTCATTTTCTGTGATGATCTGTTTTCCCGGAATCAAAAAGTCTGCATCTGAAGAAACGTGGATACGGACAGCACCCCATTGTGGTTTCTGGATCTCTAACTGCTCTTTCCGCTGTTCCTGCACACCATAAAAACTTTTCTCAGTCTCTTCGAACGTGACCTCCACTTTCTTCTTATGATGGGAAGCGATCAGAAATGTTTCCACGACCAATGCAGATTGCGGCTGCATTCTCAGTCCCTCATAGAGAATACGGTCTTTATCTTCCCTGATCAGGTTTTTGAAATTGCTGGAATAAAATAAACGGTATGCCTCATCATAATTTTCCTTCGCAAGCCTGCAAAAGTCATCCAGATTCTTGATTTTTCCAAAGGAAGAATCCGCATACAACCTGGAAATGGACACAACAAAAGAAAGGTTATATTCCCCCTGGTTACATACGATAAAAAACTCGCCTTTCTGAATATCCCCTTCTATCAGCCCCTCACTGTGAAACTGATACCGAATACGCACTTCTTCCCCCTCAAACTGAGGTGTAAGACATTCCATACGCGGATTGGAAGAATAAATGATGCCACGCATTTTTACCTGATTCGTGCTTGTAATGACAAAACTGCCTGTTTCATCCTTTCCTTCCAATACCTCTAACTCTATCTTCTCCGTAGACAGAGATAGTTTCGGACCATTGTTATCGAATTTTCCATTTGCAAGCTGTTGTATCCTTTTCCGCAATCCGACACCTGCTCCTATCTATTTTTATTGCTTTTTTTTTAGCAATGACTATAATAAATTATAAACTAATTTGGAGGAGTAATCAATGATAAAACACAAAGACCACTTCCATGGAAGTGATTTAGAGAAAATAGAAGAAATCTATGGAATCAAAAAAGAGGAAATTGTAAGTTTTTCGGCAAATGTCAATCCGCTTGGCGTATCCCCTTTGCTGCGGACAACCTTAGCAGACAAGATCGATGCCATTACCACTTATCCGGACAGGGAATACACCTCGCTCCGCAAATGCATTGCCGCATACTGTGGCACAGATCATGAAAACGTGATCGTTGGAAACGGTTCTACCGAGCTGATCTCCCTTTTCATCCAGATTGAGCATCCGAAGAAGGCAATGATCATCGGTCCTACTTATTCCGAGTACGAACGTGAGATTTCTCTTGGTGGTGGAACAACCCTTTATTATCCACTCCGGGAAAAAGACGATTTCAGACTGGATGTGAATGATTTCATCTCACACCTGAATGAAAATATCGACCTTTTAGTCATCTGCAATCCAAACAACCCGACTTCATCCTGCATCACAAGTACCGATATGCGCCGTATTTTAGATGCCTGCAAAGAATACGATATTTATGTCATGGTCGATGAAACGTATGTGGAATTTGCAGAAAACATGGAAGAGATCAATTCTGTACCGCTGACAAACTATTACAATAACATTGTCATTCTGCGCGGGACCTCGAAGTTTTTCGCAGCACCGGGACTCCGCCTTGGCTATGCCATCACCGGGAATCGGGATCTCATCAAGGCAATCAACACACGAAAGAATCCATGGACGATCAACTCGCTTGCAGTTGTTGCCGGGGAAACAATGTTTTCCGATACTGCCTATATCAAAGAGACAAAGGATCTGATCACAAAGGAACGTGCCCGTATGTATCAGGCATTTTGTGAAAGTCCTGACTACAAGGTGTACAAACCAAGTGGGAATTTTATGTTAGTCCGTATCCTCCGCAATGATCTTACATCGCAGGAACTGTTTGACCGCGCGATCCGTGAGAAAATGATGATCCGTGACTGTTCCACCTTCCCATTCTTAGATAATAAGTACATTCGTTTCTGTATCATGAATCCGGAAGATAACGACAGATTGCTGCATTGTCTTTTAAATAACGAATAAGCTTAACGTTCCGCCAGAAGCTGCTTGATCTTGTCCTGCTCGATCTCCTGCTGCATCTGGCGGACTTTTGCGTCCTGCTGCAATGCAACTAAGATTCTCCGTATATCCTCCGGTGAAAACATTGCAATCGCTTTTGACAGATCTTCGATATTGTCCCTGTTCACTTTCAGGCAGCCTCCATTCTCTAACTGCACTGTAATGACATTCTTTTCATCACTCATGTCGCCAAGTGTGATCGCATTATTCTCATAATCACAGAAAAATGACACGCCATTATAAGTGATCACTCCATCCTCCGCCAGATAAGAGTATGGAGCAATGTCCTCACCATCTAAATGCTTCTGTATGGTTAATTTCTCCGCCTGTGGCTTTTTATACTGCTCTGCCATTTTCATTTTCTCATAAAACTGCTGGATTTCCTTTTCCTTATCGCGTTTTTCAAACCGCTCTTTCTGCTCCTGCTTTACCTCGGTCAGATATTCATCCATTTTCTGAATGATTTTTTTCCATTCATCCTCCGTAAAAGAATTGCCGCCAATTGTTGTAGAATCCTGCGATTGTCCGTTCTGTAACCGATTCTGGATTTCTGTTTTTCGTTTCTGCAACTCTGCAATTGCCTGTATTCTGGTTGTCTTTGTTACATTTGCCATACTCATAACTCTCCTCCACACCCATGTCAAACTCTGCTGTTTTTACAATATGATGTATTTCCGATATGCACTTTAAATCTGATTTTCTTTTATCAATGCCAAAAGGACGACATATGATTCTTTTCTCTCTCAAATCATATGCCGTCCTGGTCATTTTTCTCTTACATCCAATGTACTATTATATATATCGTATGGTTTTGTGAATTCTTAAGTCTCTACTCTAATAATTCCGGAATCTTTTTGGAACATGCAACTGCTAACGCTCCCGGTCCAATGTGACAGGATACACTTAAGGATAACGGATTCAGCACAATCTCCATACCCGGGAATTCTGCCCCGACCTCTTTTTTGAACGCTTCCGCATCTTCCAGATTATGTGTATAAGCCATCTCCAGATATATATTCTTTCCTTCCGGATCATTGAAACGATGGTCAAAGTCATTGCGCATGGCATCGACCATCATTTTCTTTGCCTGTTTTACCGTTCTTGCCTTTGCAAAAGAATCCAGCTTCTCACCCTGGATCTGAAGTACCGGTTTTAATTTTAATAAGGTTCCAAGCGCAGCTGCAGCCGGAGTGATCCTGCCGCCTTTTTTCAGATAGTACAGCGTGTCCACCATAATATAAATCGAAGACTCCATCTTCTCACGCTCAAGGATCTCTTTGATTGCCTCTGCACTGTATCCTTTCTCCGCCAATGCTTTTGCATCCAGTACAGACTGTCTCTGTGTGACTGAAATTCTCTGATTATTGACAACCTGCACTCTGCCGTCATAATCCTGAGAGAGCATGATAGCAGTCTCACAGGAACCACTGAGCCCGGAGGACATTGGAATATGCACGATCTCGTCATACTCCTGCAGCAATTCATCCCATGTGTCTGTCACATTTCCGACAAGAGGCATGGAGGTTGAAATATTGGCATCTTCTGAAAGTTTCTGATAAAAATCTTCCTGTGTCAGATCAATATCTTCATAATAGGTCTGGTCATTAATAAAAAATGGCATTGGCATAACCGTTACGCCATATTCTTTTGCTTCACTCTGTGTAATTCCACTGTTACTGTCTGTTACAATCGCTACTTTGCTCATCCTGGCCTTTTCCTCCTATAATGTCTCAGAGCGCTCTTTGATGTTCTTCTTAAAATTGATCACTTCATGTTCATACTCTTCATTCATAAATTCAGAATGGATCATAAAATCTGCGGACGCACGGTTATTTGCAATTGGAATATCATAAACCTGTGCGATACGGAGCAATGCTTTCACATCCGGGTCATGTGGCTGTGCTGTCAGTGGATCAGAGAAGAATACCACAAAATCAATTCTTCCTTCCACGATCTTTGCACCGATCTGCTGGTCTCCACCAAGAGGACCACTGTTGTACCCTTTGACTGGAAGCCCGGTCTTATCTGTGATCATTCTTGCTGTTGTTCCTGTTCCACACAAAAAATGCTGTGTCAGAATGTCCTTGTTCTGCTCGCACCATTCGATCAGATCTGCCTTTTTATTATCATGCGCGATAAGCGCGATATTTTTCTTTTTACCAATGGTAAGTGTTATGTAATTATCGTTCATGAATTTCTCCTTCGCCTGTTATTTGTGCCTGTGTTCTTTCGCAACACGCAAATAAATTGTATCACAATTTTTCAAATTGCACCACACAAAAATATGCAATACAATATACGCTCTGCGGACATTGTTACTGTTCACTCGTACCTCGTTCCAGTAACAATTCCCTGTAATGCCGCAATCTTTCCATCGAGGATCATTTTGATAAATGCCGTGTCACGGATGATCCACGGATCTTTTTCCATCGCAATATTCGTGTCGTAGATTTCCTGCGGTGTCGCCCATTTTAAGTAATATCCTTTTGCGATCTCGCTCTTTGTCAGATGAATCGGTGTTTCCTCCCCGGTCTCCTCACAATAATAGAAAAGGGAATGACAGATAAATTTTTTTGTATCGTCAAAAATATCTTTTCGGACTTCTAAAATCTCGCCAAGTCCCACTGCCTTTTCCGGAATGATAAATAGTCCGGTTTCTTCCTTCACTTCCCTTGCTAAAGCTTCCACATAGGTCTCTCCTGCTTCCATGCCACCGCCCGGGATCTTGTACTCTCCCTCTTTGCTGCACTGCATTGCAATCTTTCCATCCCGCACGATAATCCCACGTATGGTATATTTTTCAAAAACACTGGTCGTGTCTTTATAATTCTGTGCATCAAACTTTTTCAGAAGTTCCATGTGCCACCCCTTCTTTCGTATCTTTGATTATGCACATTTTACCACACCACATATCAGTGTGCAATGAAGAGCACAAAAAAGACCATAGCCAAAAGTTATCTTTTCGATTCTTCTGGCTATGGTCTTTTTCTCATTTATCTGATTCTTTCGTCAGATTTTACATCATTCCCATTCCCGGGTTACCTGCTGGCATTGCAGGAGCATCTTCTTTGATGTTTGCAACAACAGACTCTGTTGTAAGCAGTGTAGATGCAAC
>OFSC01001706.1_pt1 | contig 13205 bp, 8 predicted proteins | sample 1543201 | NCBI WGS metagenome assembly OFSC01 (sample SAMN04209228, study PRJEB22552) | human gut metagenome | biome: gut; material: feces | host: Homo sapiens | place: USA: Oklahoma
ATACCCTTAACCCATGTAGCCAGCTTAGTAGCCTCCTCTGTGGTAAGATCTGGAGCTCCTACAATGTAATTTACTTTCTGTGTAGCCTCCGAAACCTCCCATAGTACAATAGGCATTTCTAAAACTATAAAAGGATCTCCTCTCTACTCCCAACCATGTAAGGATATTCCACAGATCCTCCGCTTTATTCATTGGAGTACCAGATAATCCTATCTTAACTGGAGCTTTCAAAAATCTAAGGGCTTTTCCCTGTTGAGAGCCTCCGTTTTTAGCCTTATGGATCTCATCAACAATAATAGCCCCTATATAGCCATCCTTAATCCCCAGATAGAGAGCATCTTGTATTTTCTCATTTCTGAGGCTCTCAATATTGATAACCCCAAAATAAGAGGAGCCTCTGTACCAGTCATTTAGCTGTTGTACTCTAACATCCATTGTCTTACCGTCTACCATTACACAGCCCTCGTTAGAGTGGATCTGGATCTCTTTCTCCCAGTTATATTTTACAGAGTTCACTCCGCATACAATAAGGGTTTTAATGAGCTCTTTCTTTCTGGCTACACAAATATCAATACTCTCCTTTGTCTTGCCTAAGCCCTGCTCATCTCCGATAAGTAAAGAGTTTTTCTCCATTCCATAATTAAAAGCCTCGATCTGATGAGGGAGGGGAGCTGTCTTAAAATCAAAATCTCTTACAGGCTTAATACCCTTTAGCCTCTCCTGTGTAGCCTCCCTTTTATCCTCGATCTCCTTAGTATTGAGAGCTTGTACTACAGCCTCCTCACTTTTGATATTGCTAAGCCCTACTTTCTCTATGAGAGCTGGTAGCTCATGTGCTGGGATCTCCCACGCTCTATCCTCTGGTAAATATCTCCGCTCTGCCAGCTCTTTTACCTTAGCTACAGTAGTGGGATCGTATCTAAATGAGATTTTAAAAGCATCATCAAAATAAGTACCTTTTTCCAGTTTTTCTACTGTTATCATAAAAATAAACCTCCTGTGATTTAGTCTTTATATAACTTAATCACAGGAGGTTTATTTTTTATGATAACCCCTATATAATTTATGCCACTAATTGCACATAAAGCCCCAGCTTTCTAGTACAGTACATATAATCCTCTAAGTAGTGGATCATGCTTTCAGTATGTATCTTGGAACATTCGGGCCGATCAAGCCCATAATATATCCCTTTGGCAAAGTAAAGCTGATATTGTGAAGCTGAAAAGAATCAAAAGATTTTGAAAGATTCGTTACCTCTAAATAATTAGTCATCTGTTTTTACCTCCGTTAAAATGTCCAAAAGGCGATGTAATTCCTCTGTGGATAGATTTGCCATTCTTGCAGCTTTTATTGCTTCGGTGAGATTGTTTTCTACTTTGCAAATAAGCTGCTCCTTAATCAGTTCTGAACCAGACCCCATTACGAAACATCCACGCCCCTGCACATTTTTAACAAAGCCCTCTTGCTCTAATTCTGTGTATGCCTTTGTCACTGTTAAGACGCTGATCTTTAAGTCTTTGGCAAGTGTTCTAAGGGAGGGCAAAGTTTCTTCGGCTTGAAGCTCGCCAGATAAAATAGCCGCCTTGATCTGCTGTTTAATCTGCTCGTATATGGGGACGCCAGATACATTTGAAATAATCAGTTTCATTGCTGCATCCTCCGTGTGTTTTAACTGTTATGCTGTTGTGTATAACAGTATAACACACAGAGTTTCAAAAAGCAATATAGTTTAAGAAAAGTTCATAATAGCAAAAATTGGTCGGGACAATAAATTTACTGTCCTGACCAATTTCTCATAAAAAAGCGTCTATCCTGTCCACTACAAAGACATAAAGACATATTTTTATATGTATAATGATTTCATTCCACAAAGAACAGAACCCGCCGGATCAGCTCCGGGATATTCACCGGGGCGGTGATATAGTCGTTCACGCCCTCATGCCGGTATTCATATTCCGTGGCAAGGTCGTTGCTCTCGGTGAGGATAAAGAACGGCAGAAGCCGGACAGGGGGATTCTTCATTTGGAACATCCCCGCCACCCGCCGCAGCGTATGAAACAGCTCCATTGCTGTGCCGTCCGGCAGTTCCAGATCGCACAGGACCAGTTCAATTTCCTTATCCTCAAAAATCCGGCGCTTGGCCTCCCCAATCGAGGAAACCAGAATCAGGTCAAAGCCCTTTTGCAGCATAGCCGCCCGCAGCACTCCGGCACTGGTATCTTCCGCATGGACAAAGAGCAGCTTGTGAAAAGTCGGGGCCTTTTCGCCGGACAACTGCCGGTAGGCGTATTCCACCAGCTTATCTTGCAGCAGCGGACCTTTCATTTTGTCCATGCACAGCGTCGCGCCCCGGCGCATGGCCTCCTGTTCGTAGTCGTCTTTGTCATGGCAGGACACCAGAATAAAAGGCAGCTTCTTATCTGTGATCCGCACCTCGTCCAGAAAGTCCATGCCGGAACCGTCCGGCAGGTCAAGATCACAGCAGACCACCAGCGGCATTTCCTCTTGGATGGCAGCCCGCGCTTCATTCAAAGTGGAAGCCGTTTTCACTGGATAGCCCCGGCGCTGTAAATACTTTCTCAGATTCCATATATAGGTATCACTATCGTCAATCAACAGTATCTTTTTCATATATCCTCCTGATTTTAATTAGAAATAAAATGATAATAGAAAAAGCGGGGCAGCGCACTGCCGCCCCGCCAATCCTATATGCTTATTCCATCGCTCGCATTTCTTCCACAAGCGATTGATTTTTCTGCCTGCGCATTGTCCAGAAGGACAGAATCACCTCCAGGCCAAACAGCACCAGAACGAACAGCCCCATTTGCAGGAAGGGGAAGGAATATGGCATGATGACTCCATGGAAAGTCATTTCACTGAATTTCCGGGCAGCAATCACTGCAATCGGGAGGCCCGCTGCCAGGGTTGCCAATGCAGCAAAAAACGCATAGCAGATCCCTTCATAAATGGTCATTTGACAAAGCTGTTTTCTGGTCAGACCGATGGCGCGAAAGACGCTGTTTTCCCTCTTTCTGGACATCTGATTGGAGAGGGTGGTGTTGATGAGATTGACCACGCCAAAGAGGAATACCAGCCAGGACAGTGCCTGAAGCCCTCCAAAAACGACCCGGTTTTCCATTTCCTCATAATCCTTATGTATCCCAATGGTGTCCAGTGCAAGGTCGGGATTAGAAGAAATGATCGCACTCAGACTGTTTTCAATCTGCTCTGCCTTTTGGGGATCACTGACAATGCTCCAAGAATAATCAAAGCAATCGATCATGGGCATTGCTTCCTGAAACAGCTCTTTGGTTGCAACCATGCAGGTGCTGTCCAATGCCAGAGGACCATGACCATTTTTAAGCCCGTCGTTTAGGAACAGACCGGAAACAGTGACAGGAATCTCTTGATCCCCTATGGTAAGTTTTATAACTGACCCCACATCTACACCAATCATATCTTCTGCATATTCCATATCCAGTGCAATACTATGGGAATCTTGAGGTAAAGTTCCGGACACAAGCGCCGCTTCCATCTGATCCCTGTTTCTATCACTCAACAGATCGCACATTCCGCCGGAAGAACTCTCCTCATTCTCAAACCGCACATGAACCGCCTGACGATTCTCGATCACATCTGTCACGCCGTCCACAGCCAGCACCTCCTGCCGAAGCGCTTCATTCAAAGGATTTCCCTCCGACATTACCTCATATTCTGTTTTTTCAGAGTTCATATAGATTTTATAATCCCCATCCGGGAAAAACTGCCTTGCGATCCGCTCCGGCGAACGAACCAGAAGAATAGAGGCTGTCACCAAAAGGATCACCCCGCCCAGACTTAGGGAAGCCACGATGCTGATGGTCTTTTTACGGTCACGCCTGAAATTTGCAATTCCCATGGAGAGGGGATTTAACCGCATATTCTTCTTATGGGTGTGGGCATTTCCGCTCTGACTGCCGGCAAAGCGGACCGCTTCAATCGGGGAGATACCGGCGGCAATCTTTACCGGTCTGCGGATCGCAATGGATACCATAAACCTGCCAAGCAGCGCAGTCAAAACAATCGCGGCTGCATAAAATAGCAGATTAAACCCACGGGAAAACAGCGCAAACCCGGCTGCACATCCCAGCAAAATACCGATTCCGATACCAGCCCATCCTAAGAAACGGCCTTCCTTTTTGACAATACTCCGGATCTGCTTTGGCGTTGTGCCGATGGTCCGCAGCTGTCCATAGCTTTGAATTTTGTCATTGATCGAGATTCGGAAGATACTTTGTATCACAACATACCCTCCGATGATGACCAGGACTGCGATTCCGGCAACCAGCGCAAGCATACTGACATTCACCGGCTGCTTATAGAATTTCATATAGCTGAGGTTCATGACCGGCATTTCCAGCTGATATTCCTTGGCAATCTCCCGGCTACGGGCAGTCAATTCTGTTTCATCCATCTGCTGCTCATTCTTAAAATGCACATAGGCACGATAATCAGCGGGGTCGTAGCCGCTCCATCCCTTCAGGGCTTCTTTGGAAAGAAGGATGGATGTGCCATTTACCTCTTTTTCCTTATAGCCTTCCATAATGCCAGTCACCGTGTATTCTCCGTGAAAGCTCTCGCTGCTTAGCATAACCTTTTCACCTATCCCGGCGTCTGCACCATAGTTGGAAAGGAAATAACGGCTCACCACCACCTCATCCTCCTTTTGGGGCAGTCGGCCTTCCAGCAGCTTCATCTGGTCACGGGCAATATACATCGTTTCCTCATCACAATAAATATAGGAGGCATTGTATCCCTGCTCCGCAGGTTCCACAGCCAGCATATAATACTCTCCTACCCTCGAGAAGTCATCCAGCCCCTTCAGGGAGGACACATCTTCCTCGGTAATTTTCGTGTAGACCGCCTCATAGGTATCCTCCACATGATTTTTCTCTATCTGCCGGGTAGACAAAGCCATCACAATCGAAAAACAGATCAGACAGGATGCCAGCGCAACGGCGATCACCACCATGAGATTCCGACGCTTCTCACTTTTCAAACTTTTTCTTGCCAGTTTCCTGACAATATTTCCTGTATCATTCTCAAATGGTACTGTCATTTTGATCATCTCCTTTAAGTCTTATATTTCTGCTGTCAGCAAAGCGGCGACTTCACATCGGAAGCCGCCGCCTCTGGTTAGTCCATGGTCTTGATCCGCTCTACAAGGGAAAGCCGTTTAGAGTAACGGACAGCAACCACAGAGAAGATTCCGGTCACGACCAAAAGTGCCAGAACAAAAACAACCGTTTCCATCAAAGGGAATTGATAGGACAGTTCCCCAAAAATATTAAAACTGCTGATCACATAGTCAAAAATCCAGCCCAGGATTCCGCCAATGCCAACTGACAAAAATACCGTAACCCCTGCGTACCACAGGCATTCTGCAATCAGCATACGGGAAACCTGCTTTCCGGTCATTCCCACAGACTGCAAAATCCCAAGCTCCTGCTGCCTTGCCAGCAGATTGGTCATCAGGGTGTTGACCAGATTTACCATGGAGAACACAAACAGGAATGCCAGCAGCAGATAAACACCGCGGGTCATCATCTTTAGCTGCGATTCCAGGGATGCCGCATGGTCTGCTCTGGAAAAGACCGTCAGCACCGGATTTTCCAGCAGGCTGAAAATAGACGCCCTGAGCGCATCCGAGTCCTCCGATGTATGGACATTCCAAACAGCCTCTCTGTTCTCAATGTCCGGGTAGAGCTGATCGGCCAGTTCTTCTGTAAGGGTAAACAGGCCCCATGCGCCGGTGCCCGATGTCACTGACGGTTTCGCAATCCCCATGACCGTTACTTCTATGGCCTTACCGTCCATGGATTCAAAGGTCAGCACATCCCCGACAGCAGGCGTATAGCCATAAAACATACTTAAAAGATGATCTTCCGAATCAGTCACGACCACACCGTTGTTCGCGGCAAGCTCCTCATAATCTGCGCTGCCCTGTTCCAGATTTTCCTCCGGCAGCCACTGTTCCATCTGCTCTCTGTCAAACACAGGGAACTTTAATGCAACACTTTCCTGGGGGAGTTTCACCGTTACGGATGTTACTTCATGGCTGGTGATAGATTCCACACCATCTATGGCAAGAAGCTCCTGACGAAGTTCTTCTGTCAATGGATTTTCCCGCGCGATGGCAGGCAATCCTTCCGCGCCTCCCGAATCCATCCAGCTGACCTCATAGTTACAGTGATCTCCCATGGCTTCTATCGCCATCTTTTCGGGACTGATGGAGTTGAGTACCGTAGCGGCTGTTACCAGAAACACACCCGTCAATCCCAGAGATACCAGAGTGATGACCGTCTTTTTCCTGCTCCGCCTAAAGTTCATCTGTGCCATGGAGAACGGCGTAATGCGGTGGTTTTTCTGATCTTTGCGGTCTGTTGCCGTTTCATAACCACTGGAGCGGACCGCTTCGATTGGGGATACCCTCGCCGCCATGCGGACAGGCGCATGAATGGACAGAAATACCGTCAGGGCGCAGGCTGCTGCGGTCGCAGCCAGATAGGGCAGATTGCCCATCCAGCTCCAATGTGCCGGGAAAATAGCAAACCCGATAGACCCTCCAACCAAAAGCCCCAGCGGGATACCACAAAGAGATAACAGCAATCCCTCCCGCCGCACGATCCGCCGGATCTGTTTTGGTGTTGTGCCAATCACTTTCAGGCGTCCATATTCCCGCATTTTGCCCTTTACGGAAATGAAAAAGATACTGTAAATGACCACGGCACAGGCAATCAGCAAAAGGATTGCCACGGGAATGTAATATTTCATCACGCCGGACTTAAAGCCCTGCATATCGAAATAGTTGGAACTGTAAAAAATCTGATCCTCTGAGACATCGTTGGCAGAAAGGAATGCTGCAATATCCGCCTTGAGCTGCTCCAGCTCCATACTATCAGCACCAGTATAACGAAGCCGAAATTCAAACAGCGGCTCTCCCTGCGCCATCTCCTCCACAAATGCTTCAGATACATAAAGCTGGAACATACGGGAGTCATTCTCCACATCCATGATACCGCTGACGGTATAGGTCTGCTTTCCGTTTCCAAGATTCACTTCTATGGTCTGCCCGACTTCTGCGGGGATTTCAAAATAATCAAGAAATGCCCGTTCTACCAGAATTTCATTGGCAGCCTGCGGAAGTGTCCCAGTAAAGGAAGGCTTCTTACCCAATTCCATCCAGTTGGCATCCGCATACTCCACAGTCAGAACGCTGTCACCATAGCGGGCAGAACCGTAATTCTGGGAAAGGCCCCAGCGTTCCACTTCCGGGCAGTCTTTCAGTCTTTCAATCGTATCACGGTCACAATTCACCACAACCGCCTGATACTGTCCCCGAATGTCCGCCTCCAGTTTTCTGTCACTTCCCGCTCCTGCACAAAAAATCGCTGCCATCAAAGCGGCTGCCAGAGCAATCGTTACGATCACAAACAGGTTGCGCCGCTTATCTGTCTGAATACTTCGTGACGCCAATTTTTTAATAACCGGCCCTGTATCATTTTCAAAAGGCAATGTCATGTCTGCCACCTCCTTTATCCAACGATTTTGCCATCCTCAATCCGCACGATACGGTCTGCAAGCTGGGCAATGGCATCATTATGTGTGATCATTACCAGCGTCTGGTTAAATTCACGACTCGTTCTCTGCAAAAGCCCCAGCACATCGGCGCTGGTCCTGCTGTCCAGGTTTCCGGTGGGTTCATCGGCAAGGACGATAGCGGGCTTTGACACCAGAGCGCGGGCAATAGCCACACGCTGCTGCTGGCCACCGGAGAGGTTGTTTGGCATATTCTTCAGCTTATCCTCCAGTCCCAGCATGGACACCACATCCGCCATGAATTTCTGATCCACCGTATCCCCATCCAGCTCCACCGGCAGGACGATGTTCTCATGGACATTTAGGATCGGCACCAGATTGTAGTTCTGGAAAATAAAGCCGATATTGCGGCGGCGGAAGATGGTAAGCTGCTCATCGTTCATCTTCGCCAGCTCCTTATCCCGCACCATCACGCTGCCGGAGGTAGGGGTATCCAGACCGCCCATCATGTGAAGCAGGGTGGACTTACCGGAGCCGGAAGTGCCGACCACCGCTACAAATTCGCCCTCCTCCACAGAGAAGTTCACGCCATCCAGGGCGCGGGTAATGTTCGGCTCTGTGCCGTAGTATTTTTTAAGATCAGTTGTCTGCAAAATTTTCATAACAGTTACCTGCCTTTCTTATATTTGTTGAGTATAGGGTAAAGGGCAAATGTTGCAGAATTGTCCTAAATGGCATGAAAATCTATGGTGAATTGCTTCAATTTTAGGACAATTCATTTTTCAACTTCGCAAAGGGAACCCTCTGGTGTCGCTTCCCCGTCAATGAAAGTAATCTGATGAATAGCGGTAATATTCTCGTTATATTCTTGCCCCTGACTTTCCAGATAGGCTTTGATTTCTGCCGGATCTGTAATGTCGTTTACGGTATAATCGGTAAATGTAACCTGATGAACAGCCATAATATCGGCAGTGTATTCACCGCCTTGCTGCTCAATGTAGCTTTGAACTTCAACGGGGTCGGTAATATCTGTAATGGTATATCCTCCGTTAACAGTGTTTTCTTGTGCCAGTACCTCATTGTGGCTCTCTGCTACATGACAAGCCGTACATAGTATCAATAGCATCGCAGCAGCTATAAATGAAATTACCATCGTTTTTTTCATGGTCTTTGCCTCCTGCTTTGGGTTATGGCATAATGGTAAACCATTTTGCAGTAAGACTCACACATTTTCATCCTTTAAGACTTCTACAATAATATCCCTGCGGATTCTTCTGGAAGCCGTTCTGTAAATCCCACTGATGACCATTAGTACCAGAACAATATAGGCTGCCAGCCCTAATAACGGAAATACCTGAATGAACTCCATAAAAGTCACATCCTGCATCCACATCAAAACTGCGGCAATCAAAAACAGAATCGGCAATCCAATGACCAAAGGCTTTCCTCCAAGGAAGAACCCTTCTATATGCAGCAAACGATTAAGACCTTTTCTATCCAGCCCCACAGAACGCAGCATGGCAAATTCCTTTCTTCTCTGATACAGACTGTTCAGAATCGCCACTGCTGCCGATGAGATTCCAATGATACCAAATAGTGCAGTCAAACTGTAAACGATCAGCATGGTCGCATCGGTCAGCCGCTCTCTGTCCAAAGCGCGCTGAGTCTTGCTGGAGGTATAGAAATCACTCGTCCCCAGATAAGTACCACAGATATGCTCTGCCTGCGCCTGTACTTCGGCATCCAGCCCATCTTCCACGAGAAGATTCATGTAAGTTCTGTAATTGTAAACCGCACGATCCTCTCCGAAATTCTGTATAATCTCATAGTATTGATCCATCGGCACCAGAATGGGCAATGTATAAAAGGCCATATTACGCCCAATCTCCGGCATTTCAGAAAGTGCAGATGACACCGTCACATCAAAACGGTAATCCCCCTGAATGGAGTCCAGGAACTTCTCTGTTACTTCTAAAGACTGACCTTCTTTGAGTTTTAGATATGGAACCATATCTTTTTTGGCTTCATAACCTCTGGAGTCAGGATTTTTCACAACAGAATTGACAATGAGCGCAGCACCCTGTTCAGAATAAGGCACCCCTGACTGCATGAGATAATTTTCATAGGCGTCCTGTTCCAGACCGATCAATACACATGGGATACGGTAGCGACCATCGCGCTTTGCTACATACTCACCAGCCGCTTTTGTGCCAAATCCTCCAGAGGAAAGAAATTCTTCCGACAGCTCACTTTCTGAAACCCAGAGCGCACAGTTCGCCATCGTATAGGTGGCCTGTTCTTCTATATGAGGCAGCTGCTTCAATTCATCCATAAGCGCTGGCTCTATTTTCTGACCAGATTCCATGGTAAGATTGACATTAAAGTGGCTGTCCTGTTCTGCTTTTGTATTGTTAATATCTGAAACGGAAAAAACAGCCAGAAAACTGAACATCAAAAGCATACACAGACTCAGCGTTACCGTACAGGTATGAAACAGCCTCATATTAGCCGTCATGGAGTTTGCAGAAATATTTCCAAGGAATCCAAAGCACTTTTTCAGAATCGGATGCTTTGCTGATTTTTTCAAAGAAGGATTGTTCCAGCTTTCTTTGACCGCTTCAATCGGGCGAAGTTTTCCCATCTGCCGGGCAGGACCAGAAGCAGCCAGGCGAACCGTCAGGAACGAGAGAAGCACGGAAACCACTGCGACCCACGGCGAAAAGGAAGCTGTTATCCGGCTCCCGGTCACTTCCTGCGTCAGGTCAGAGTATGCTGCCAATACGCCATAGGAAAAAAGGTATCCAAGTCCCACAGAAACCAGAATGGGAAGCACAGACAGCCAGCGCGCCTCATATACGATCATCATGCGGATCTGCCTGGGCGTCATTCCAATGGATTTTAAGATTCCCAGCTCCTTTACCTTGCGTTTCGCAGAAATAGAAAAAGCGCCCCGAATGATATAGGCAAATACCGCCATAGATGCTGCCATGACCAAACCCAGCGCAAGCGCAAGTTTGGGAAGGTCACTGCTTAGGAAATGTCCCGGCGCATAAATTCCATACATCCCAAGCAGGGCTGTGTGGTAACGGAAGGGATAGTCACCAAATTCATCCGGCTGCAAGCCAATGTCCTCTGCTATCTGCGGGATGATTTCATAGACTTTTCGCGGCTGCGTCACTTGAAGATACGCAACGATCCCCGTGTCCTCCGATAATGCGGCCGTGTCCAGCCACCCATACGCAGGGTAGCCATTGTATGCGCTGGAAACAGTCATATCAATCTCACCAACGATGGTGTACTGCACTTTTTCTGTTTTCACAAATTCTTCCCCGCTTTGAATGGGGGAAAGAAAATCCACAGTTGTATTTCCAATCCTGCGTTCGCCCAAATCCAGGTTCAGCCGGTCTCCAATCTCAACAGATGGATTCTGCTCAAAAAAGCTTTTTCCAACCACAATCTCTCCCGGCGCCTGGGGAACCCGTCCGCGCAGGATCAGATTCTTTTCCCGCATACCGCCCCAATAGGCTCCATCACAGTTTTGGATCAAAAGATAGGGCAGGCCGGATGCAGCTGGCAATAAGGCGGTCTGATTATCTCCTTTTACCATGATGGTCTGGATATTTTCGTTATTCTGAATCAAATCCAGCTGGCCGGCATGAATCTCCAAAAGCTGTGCATCCCAATCACCGTAGGCTGCAATCTCCTGCTGCACACTTTGATTCCAATAGCTTTGGACGAATGTGCATAACGAACACAAAAAAGTTGATGCGATCAATATGGCTACCATGATAGAAATGGATGTACGCCGGTTTGCTTTCATATTCTGTTTCGCCAGCCGCTTTACAATCCGGCTGGTATCATTTTCAAATGGTAATGTCATAGTCCTTCACTCCTTTCGCTGTCATCCTAACCCCCAAATGTTGCAGAAATAACCCAAATGCTCAACAGTTTGAGGGTGAATTGCTTCTATTTTAGGACAATTTATTTTCTTATTGAACGAGTAGTTTCAAACTATCTATTCAATTTCACGCAATCTCTCCACAATAGACTTTTACGGCGGCCAGCAACACAGAATTGTCCTCTGTGATTCTTTTATAAGATACTTTTTTATCAGCTCATGGCCTTAATCCGTTCCACCAACGAATTTCTGCATTGAATTTTTAGACAGATAGCAGAAATTATAATAGGTGTTATTATTAAGCAGACACCGTAAATCAGTAATGGAATAAAAGGAAAAGCATATTGAAAATAAGTTAATCCATTCGCAGACAATATCCGTACTAACAAATAACCCATCAAGGTTCCTGCCACAACCGTAATAATCAAGCATGGAATAATCAGTAAGACACTTTCATGCAGCAGCATTTTCTTTATCTGTTTTTTTGTCATACCGATAGACTCCAATATTCCAAATTCTTTTCTCCTTGTACTGATACGACTAATCAAGGTGTTTGTCAGATTAAAAATGCTAAACATAATGACAAAGGCAGATACTCCATAAACTTGTACGCTGGTATTATGAATCGTATTTGCCGAAGATGCTTTTACCTCTTGTAAGGTTTCCATTACCAAATCAGGGTGTCGGGACAGTATTTTATTTAATTTGCTTTCTACTGATTTACCCACTTTTTCATATTCAGGTACGGACAAAGTTAAGGAAGCTGTTAAATCCATATCGCCCCACAACTTTTCTATGGTTTCTTTTGGAAGATAAAAGCCCTCATTCATACTTTTTTCGGAAGTACCGGCAATCAAAACATCTATGCTGTGTTCAGTTCCATCAAACCATCGTAATGTCACTTTTTCTCCTATTGACGGGCAAGCATGATAGACTTCTTTCTGTACGCTTGTTCCTAATATAACCATAGCGTCTTGTTTCACCAATGTTTCGTATGTCCAATCAACAGGAAGCGTTTTCAAAATTTCCTCCTGATTATCAGGTGTAATCGGAATAATGGGAATTTCTAATTGTTCATCGTGATACTCAATAATGGCTGCGGTTCTCTCCGTAGCATAAATCTCTTTAACTTCCGGGATTTGTTGCAATTCTTCCATGAGTTCCTGTGAAAAAGGCGTATCAACTTGATACTCCGAAATACCATACGGTTTCGGATTGACTAATGTATTGTGGTTAATCGTAATATAATATTCTCCATCTTCCAAATTCCCCATTCTTGCAAAGGAATCTGGATTCCATGATGATATAAAAGTGGCTCCAACCATAAATAAAATCCCGCCGATTGCAAGCGAGGCAATCGTCAGATTGTGTTTTTTTCGATTCTGCTTTTCGCTCAATACGGCTAAAGAATACGGTGAGAGCCGAATATGATTTTTCCTATTCTGCACTCTATTTTCTTTTAGTTCTGGATCGTTTCCAACATATTTTGTTGCTTCAATAGGGGAAATATTTGAAGCTATTTGTGCGGGCTTGTATACGGAAATTTGTACGATGATAATGCCTAATATTATTGCTAAAATACTTGTGGCTATGGCATTGATAATCGTTATTCCATTCGGCTCTAGCAAATATGCAAATATGATACCTACTGTAATACCGGCAGGTATTCCGAACAGGCAGAAACGATACCCCTCTTTACGAATCATCCGCTTAATTTGTTTTTCTGTCA
>OFSC01001709.1_pt1 | contig 13185 bp, 10 predicted proteins | sample 1543201 | NCBI WGS metagenome assembly OFSC01 (sample SAMN04209228, study PRJEB22552) | human gut metagenome | biome: gut; material: feces | host: Homo sapiens | place: USA: Oklahoma
CTATTCTGCCTTCACGGCCCAGCGCATCTTCGTAGATCTTGCTCTTCCGTTCTGTACGCATTCCTGTGCTGACGGGCGTACCACATCTCTTGCATATTCGGAATAGGTCGGTCCCAGAAGCAGCGCTCTTTTTGGTGCGCGCTGGCTGATCAGAAGTGAGATAAGCTCCGTAGAACCATTTCCGACAACAATATGTTCCGGCGAGGTATTGGTATATGCAGCAATTGCTTTTTTCAGATCTGTATAATCTCTGTCTGGATAACTGCTGATGATATCCAGATGTTCTGCGAGATCTTTTTTTACCTGTCCGGATAATCCGAGCGGGTTTACATTGGCACCGAACAAAACAATCTTTTCCTTATCAAGGTGATAATAATCTGCGATCTTTTCCAGATCGCTTCCGTGAAATTCTGGTTTTTTTTTCATGATTTTCCATCCTATCGACACATTTTTGATATTTTCTCTTTCCGGCATTGCCATTCGTTGACAAACAATGCTATAATTTATTATAGTATGTTTTAAGAAAAAAGCAACGAAAGAAGCAGGTGTAGAACTTGAAAAATAAAATCCAAAAATTTTCAAAAGGCGACTTTCAGTTGATACGACCTGATGTTATATTCGATGAGACCAATCTGGTACTCATTATAGGTGAAGGGGAAGTATACAGAGGAAGTTTTACAATGAGGGCAAACAATGAGGGAAGGATACGAGGACTGGTGTACTCGTCTTCTTTCCGTGTCCATTTTAAAGATCAGGGATTTGAGGGGAATCCGGCAAGAGTGGAATTTACGTATGACGGACGGGGACTTCGCCCGGGACATGTAGAGGAAGGAAAATTCACGGTCGTATGTACCGGCGGTGAGTTTGAACTGGCTTTTACGGCAATCATTGAGAAACCATATGTGATGACAACCTATGGAAAAGTACAGAGTACCGATGATTTCCGCAAACTTGCAATTAAGGATTTTTCAGAAGCGGGAAGGCTCTTCCGTTCCAAAGAATTCTATGAGATTTTAAAATATGAGAATGAGCGTACATTCTATCTGTACGATAATATGCGCAAATGGTCTCTCGGAGAACAGGCCATGGAAGAATTCATGGTAGGGATCAAACAGAAAGAATGCATTTTCCTTACGCTTCAGGGAGAGGGAATGCTATTCGAAGATCTGACAGAGTCGACAAAGGGAACACTGACTCTGATGAAAAATACATGGGGATATATGCCGATCCATATTGAGACAGTCGGTGATTTTATCCGGGTGTCCAGACCTGAGATCAGCACAGAAGATTTTGTGGGAAATGCACATGAGATCGAATATGTGGTAAGAGCAGAGAAACTTCATGGCGGACGGAATTACGGAGCATTGAAGTTCGTGACACCATACGAGACACTCACTTATGAAGTTGAGGTATTGCAGAATCAGGAGTATGACGAAGATCACAGGATGCCGGAACTTTTACTGGCTCAGATCATCAAAGAATATGTAGGATATGTGGCAGGAAGAGTGACACTGGAACACTGGGTGGATAGTGCGGTCGAGAAGATGGTAGCACTGCGTAAGCTGGATCCTCTGAATGAAGTATATCAGTTGATGCTTGGTAATATCTATCTGCTCGGAGGCAAGACAGAAGAAGCAAAATGGATTCTTGAGAATTACAATTATAATCGGTTCGCAATCGGAAAAGATCCGTTGACAAACTGTTATTATCTGTATCTGACTGCAAAGATCCGCGGAGATGTGAACTATGAAGAACGGGTGTTGGATGAGGTTGGAAAGACATATATGCGTCATCAGGATTCCTGGTGGCTGCTCTATATGATACTGAATCTTGACAACAGATATAAGAATCCTTATAAACGTCTGGAAGTTCTGGAACAGCAGTTTGAGTATGGAATCCATGCAGTAATGTTCTATTTGGAAGCATATCTGTGCTATCAGGAAAAGCCGACACTTCTTAAGAAATTAGGCACATTTGAGATTCAGGTGTTGAATTTTGCGACCAAATATCGCATGATGACAAAAGAACTGGCACTTTATATTTCAAATTTTGCCAGTCAGCAGAAAAAATACAGTGACAATCTGTTCAGAATCCTGGAAAGAATCTATAAGATGTATGAAGAGCCGATGATACTGAATACGATCTGTACACTTTTGATCAAAGGAAATAAAACGGCAAAGAAGTATTTTTCATGGTATCAGAAGGCAGTTGATTCGGATCTTAAGATTGCCCAGCTTTATGAATATTATATGATGACAATCGACGAAGACAGTGCGCACGGACCGTTGCCGAAATCGCTGGTTTTATATTTTATGCATGGAAATGCTCTCGATTATAAGAAGGCTGCGTATCTGTATGCAAGTCTTGTGATCCATGAGGAACAGGCAGGAGATCTGTATCTGAATTACAGAGAACAGATGGTGGCATTTACATGGGAACAGTTGGAAAAGCGCCATATAACAGAATCACTGCGTACATTGTATAAAAGATTTTGCAGAGAAGACGAGATGACGGCAGAACGTATGGAGGCGATGCGTGACATCTGTTATTCTTATGAAGTAAGGACAAAGGTACGCGGGATGAAATGTGTGCTGGTAATTGAAAAAGATGGTTCGGTACGTCAGCGTATCCCGTATGATACGAAGAATGGAGCTATCATTTATCTGTATGATAAGGAATCGAGAATTGTATGGGAGTCTGTAGAGGGCAGACATTATACGGATTCCATTCCATATGAGACGAAAAGACTGTTTTATGAGCCGCGTTTTGTAGATATGTGCAGAAAATATGCAGCATCTACAGGATTCTGGAATCAGGAGCCGGAGAAAGAAAAACCGGATTATGAAAAGATCCAGGCAAAGGGGATAGATTCATTTGAGGATAAGGATGTCTTCCTGGTTTGCAGCAGAAGAATCAGGGAAGAAAATTATACGGAGGATGACTTCTTAAGTTATCTTGCTTTTGAAATGTTCCGGAGAGGACAGTATGACAAGGTGACACTTACGTATCTTGCGGAGTATTACTGTGGTGCAATCGGAGATATGAAGCGGCTCTGGAAAGTATTAAAACAATATGGGGTTCCGTCTTATAAGGTCAGTGAACGGATCATTACACAGATGGTCTTTTCGGAGACATTGTATGAGGAAGAGCATATTTTTGAAGATTATTATCTGTCGGACAATGTATATTTCCGCTTAAAACAGGCATATCTTGCTTACGTTACAAGGGAATATATCGTGTATGGACGAAGTCTGGAAAAATGTGTATTTGAAATCATTGCAAATGAATGTGATCAGAAAGAAGATCTGCCGGATGTATGTAAGATTGCACTTCTGAAATATTATTCAGATAAAGAATACACAGGTGAACTGGAAGATGTCCTTCATCAGGTACTACGGGAAATGTGCGAAAAACAACTAGTCTTCCCATATTACATGAATTATAAAGAGGAATGGCTGCGGGAAGTACAACTCTATAATAAGGTGATGGCAGCATACCGCTGTAAACCGGGAGGAAAAGTAAGACTGTACTATAAGATGAAACAAAAAGACCGGGAAGAACTGGGATACCGGGCAGAGGCAATGATGCCGGTCTATGAAAACCTGTATGTAAAACAATTTGTCCTTTATAATGACGAATCAGTGAATTATTATTTCCAGGAATCCGGAAATGGAGAAATGATCACAACAGACAAGAAGACGCTGAAAACAGATAAAGAACGTGTATTTGCCGGAAAATATCAGATGCTGAATGCAATGACAGATATGGATTCGGATGCGGAACGTTCGAAAGCCATGCTTGAGTTTGAAGAAGAAGAACAGATGGCAGATCAGATATTTAAGATATATTAAAATGAAAGGAGGAGACGATAATGCAAAAAGGAAGTGTTCTGGGCTATGATCTGAATGAAAAGAATTGTCAGATCAGTTATTATGATGAAAATAAAGAAGAACCGGAAACGATGGAAGCAGCAGTTGATAATTATCAGATTCCTCTGATCCTTGGCTATTATAAAGAACGATGGGTATATGGACAGGAAGCAAAACGACTGAGAGAAGCGGGAGAGGGAGATATTGTCACTCATCTGTTCCGTAAAGCTGTAAAAAGAAAAAAAGTACGTGTAGGCGGGAAAATCCATGATGGCGTATGGCTTCTTGCAAAGTTCATTTCCATGACATTGAAGAAATTCGAACAGATTGATTATATTACGTTTTCCGTTCCGTATACGAATGTTGATATGTCGAAGATGTTAAAGGGAATCGGAAAATATATCGGTGTACCGGGAGAATGTGTATTTGTACAGGATTATAAGGAAAGTTTCTGTCAGTATATGTTTTATCAGCCGAAAGAATTGTGGCAATATGAATCAGCATTGTTTTATTGTGATGCGCAGGAAATCCGTGCATATATGCTGCGCCGCCTGAATACAGTAAGCACCAAGAGCAGGGATATGTTTGTGACAGTAGAAGAAGTCGCCAATGCACACATGAAAGAACTGGAAGCAATCTATCCTGTGTTGAATGTAGATAAAGCCAAAGATGCGGATGAGAGTTTTAAGTCTTTCATCCAAAATGTATTTGATAAAAAAGTGGTATCGTCTGTTTATCTGACAGGAGAGGGATTTGAGAATAACTGGTATCCGAATTCCCTGAAGGTACTGTGTAACGGACGGAGGGCTTTCCTTGGAAATAACTTATACAGTAAGGGTGCATGTTATTCATCCATGCGCTATGCAGATCCGTATGATGATGGTCCGATTTATCTGGATGGAACAAAGATGACAGAACAGATCTGCCTGCGTATGAGAATTGGCGGACAGGAAGGATGGTATCCGATTGTTGCATGGGGAACGCACTGGTATGAGGCAGACGGACAGTGGGAAGTGATTTTGGAAGATACATCGGATATTGAGATCCATATAGAGACACTTGACGGAGAGGATCTTAAAGTTGAGACAGTGTCACTGGAAGAACTGCCGGAACGAACAGATTATTCTTTGCGTCTTCAGATTGAAGTCATGTTTATGGATGAGCGTACCTGCAGGCTGCGTTTTAAAGATGTTGGTTTCGGAGAATTTTATCCGGCATCAGATTTCCTTGTAGAAAAGGAATTACATTTAGGAGGTATCAATGGGCAGTTTAATTCTTTGTCATAAAAAACGGGCCAAACGACCTTTTGAAATATCCAGAGTTCATATGCGGATTTACACGATAGAAGAATTGTGTTATTACATCTGTAATAATCTGTATCTGATCGATTATACGATCGTCAATGAACGATTGTGCCGGTGGGTCGGGGATGAACTGGAACTGCCGAAGCTGGCAGAGGAATTAAGAAGGCTTCTTCGGGAGAATGGATCGATGGAAGAATTTGTACTTACGATCCTGAAGGAATCTAATATCTATGCCGCGGCAGAAATTCATAAGATGCAGAGTGTTCTGGAACAACTGCAGTCACAGAGAGACGTAGAAAAAGAAAAATATAAGGCGGATACGCTTCAAAACAGTAAAGAATACGAATCAGCGATTTTAGTATATCAGTCCATCCTTAACAAAGACTGGGATGAATCGGTAGATAAAAAGTTTTACGGTCGTGTGTATGCAAGCATGGGATCTGCATATGGTCATCAGTTCCTGTATAAAGAAGCGGCAAAGGCTTATCAGGAAGCGTATAAGATATGTGAACAGCCTGATATATTGAAGGCGTATCTTTATAGCTGTTATAAAGCTCTTCCGCATGATGAATACTTAAAAATGCTGTCGGGGAATCCAATCCTTCTGAGTCTGGACACTATTTTGCGTGATGAAATGGAAAAAACAAAGAAAAAGATAGGTGCGGATATTCCGAAAGAAAAGCTGAATGAATGGAAAAAGGAGTATCGCAGGATTGACAAACACCGTGGAATATGATAATATATCCAAAGATTTTAGTGTGGTAAAGTAATCAACTGCTAAACTGGTAAAAGAGCGTAGCGGCTGTTTGGCACACGTAAAAGGAATACAGGAGGATATATGTTATGAAAAAGAGATTAGTACTGCTCCTTGTTACGGCAATGGCAGCTACAACGGTATTGGCAGGCTGTGGAAGTAAAGATTCAGGTTCATCTGACAGTGGAAAGAAATCGGCAAAAGAATCAAAAGTAGAAAATGATGATGACACATTGATCGTTGGGTTTGATGCTTCTTTCCCTCCGTATGGTTATAAAGATGATAGCGGAGAATATGTAGGATTCGATCTTGATCTTGCACAGGAAGTATGTGATAGAAATGATTGGAAACTGGTAAAACAGCCGATAGACTGGGATTCTAAGGATGCGGAACTAAATTCGGAAACAATTGACTGTATCTGGAATGGATTCACTATGAATGGCCGTGAAGATGATTATACATGGTCAGATCCATATATTGACAACAAGCAGGTTGTGGTAGTCAGAAGTGATTCGGGTATTGATGACTTTTCGGGGCTGAAAGGAAAACATGTAGAAGTACAGACAGACTCTTCTGCACTTGCGGCTCTGGAAGGAGATCAGAAGGACCTGGCGGCAACCTTCGCAGATCTTAATCAGGTTGCAGAATACAATACAGCATTCATGGATTTGGAATCCGGTGCATGTGATGCAATCGCTATGGACATCGGAGTTGCAAACTATCAGGTGAATTCAAGGGAAAATCCGGATGATTACAAGATCCTGGACAAAGAAATTTCATCTGAACAGTATGCAGTCGGATTCAAAAAAGGAAACACAGAGCTGAAAGATAAAGTTCAGAAGACACTGGATGAGATGGCCGAAGACGGAACGGTTGATAAAATTGCAGAAAAATATGCAGATTACGGAGTTCCGGGAGCTCTTTGCATAGGAAAGAACAGCAAGTAAAATGAAGGGGCCAACCCCGGAGGGGATTGGTCCCTTTTGGCTCGCCATTCATTCGGAAGAAGCGTGAAAAAACTGGAGGACATTATAGATGGAGATAGGAACACTGATAAGAGAACTTGGCGGAGGAATGTGGATTTCGGCAGAGATATTTATTCTGACATTACTTTTTTCACTGCCGCTTGGACTGGTGGTCGCATTCGGGAGAATGTCGAAGATTGCACCGGTCAGATGGATATCAAAATTATATATATCGATTATGAGAGGAACCCCGCTGATGCTTCAGTTGATGGTAGTGTATTTCGGACCATATTATCTGTTTGGAATGCGCATTTCCATAGGATACCGTATGACTGCGGTGCTGATCGGTTTTGCAATTAATTATGCGGCATATTTTGCTGAGATATACAGAGGCGGGATTGAGGCAATTCCGGTAGGACAGTATGAAGCGGCAAAGGTACTGGGATATTCCAAAAGCCAGACATTTTTCCGGATCGTATTTCCTCAGGTATGTAAGCATATTCTGCCGGCAGTGACCAATGAGATCATCACGCTGGTAAAGGACACTTCACTGGCATTTGTGCTGGCTGTAACGGAGATGTTTACAATGGCAAAACAGATTGCGGCGGCACAGACTTCTATGGTTCCGTATATTGCAGCAGGTATCTTCTATTATGTATTTAATTTGCTTGTTGCGATGATTATGGAAAAGATTGAAGAAAAGTTGAATTATTACCACTAGGAGGAATAGATCATGAGTCTGCTTGAAATGAAAAATATCAAAAAAAATTTTAACGGGGTCGAAGTTCTGAAAGACATTTCTCTGAAGGTGGAAAAGGGAGAAGTCCTTGGTATCATCGGTCCTTCCGGCTCGGGAAAATCAACCCTTCTTCGATGTGCAACGGGGCTTGAGACTGCGGATGCAGGGGAAATCCATTATTCCGGAACTTTTGGACTGGTGTTTCAGAATTTTAATTTGTTTCCGCATTATTCGGTGATGAAGAATATCACTGATGCACCGCTGAAAGTACAGAAGAGAAAGAAAGAAGAAGTCTATAAAGAAGCGAGAGAACTTTTGAAGAAGATGGGACTTGCCGACAAGGAAGATGCATATCCTTGTCAGTTGTCGGGAGGACAGCAGCAGCGTGTATCAATCGCGAGAGCACTTGCACTGCATCCGGATATTCTGTTTTTTGATGAGCCGACGTCCGCGCTGGATCCGGAACTGACTGCAGAGATCCTGAAAGTTATCAGGGAACTTGCGATGGAGCATATGACGATGGTGATTGTTACGCATGAGATGAATTTTGCGAGAAACGTATCGGATCATGTAATCTTCATGGATGGAGGTGTGATCGCAGTAGAAGGAACTCCGGAAGAAGTGTTCGATTCATCTAATGAAAGAATGAAAGAATTTCTCGGAAAATTCAATGATTAACCGCGGGAAAACTAATGAATAGAGCAAATTTATAAGCTGCGCTTATTAAACGACGCATTATAAATAATGTATCAGCAGGAATACAAGGTAGATGGAAATATTGCTTTTCCGTTTGCCTTGTATTATACTGATATAGCAAAATGCTTTTTAAAGACAGTTTTGACAAATGAATAATTTGAAAAGAATGGAGTCTGCATTTATGAGTGAATTTGAAAAAGTAACAACAGGACTGGGTGAAGAATGCGGTGTGTTTGGAGCCTATGATATGGATGGCGGAGATGTTGCACCATCCGTTTATTATGGACTTTTTGCATTGCAGCACAGAGGACAGGAAAGCTGTGGTATTGCGGTAACGGATACATATGGAGAAAGAAAAGTACATTCCAAGAAAGGACTTGGACTGGTAAATGAAGTGTTCGATGAAGAGTCTTTACAGGAATTGAAGGGAAATCTTGGTGTCGGACATGTAAGATATTCGACAGCAGGTGCTTCCAGAGCTGAGAATGCGATGCCGTTGGTTATCAATTATGTGAAAGGGATCCTTGCAATTGCACATAACGGCAATCTGACAAATGCCATTGAACTTCGCCATGAACTGGAGTACACAGGCGCTATTTTCCAGACAACGATTGACTCGGAGGTAATCGCATATCATATCGCCAGAGAACGTCTGAATGTAGAGAAGGCAGAAGATGCGGTGAAAAATGCGATGAAGAAGATACAGGGGGCGTATGCACTGGTTGTCAGTTCGCCGAGAAAGATGATCGGTGCCAGAGATCCATTTGGATTGAAACCTCTTTGTATTGGAAAAAGAGATAATACTTATTTCCTGGCTTCGGAGAGCTGTGCGATTGCTGCCGTCGGAGGAGAATTTGTAAGAGACGTAGAGCCTGGAGAGATTGTAAGTTTTACAAAACATGGAATGAAATCAGATAAAACTATGGCAATCGATCCCAAAAAGCAGGCAAGATGTATTTTTGAATATATATATTTCGCAAGAATGGACAGCGTGATCGATGATGTGAATGTATATCATGCGAGAATTGTTGCAGGGAAAGCTCTGGCAGAATCTTATCCGGTTGATGCGGATCTGGTTGTCGGAGTACCGGATTCCGGGCTGGTTGCGGCAAAAGGATATTCGGAACAGTCGGGAATTCCGTATGGCATGGCATTCCACAAGAACAGTTATGTCGGAAGAACATTTATCAAGCCAAAACAGAGTCAGCGGGAAAGCAGTGTGAAGATCAAGCTGAACGTGATCGAAGAGGTTGTAAAGGGAAAACGTATTGTTATGGTAGATGATTCTATTGTACGAGGAACAACCTGTGCGAACATTATCAAGATGCTCAAAAAGGCCGGAGCGAAAGAGGTACATGTAAGGATCAGTTCACCACCGTTCCTGCATCCATGTTATTTCGGAACAGATGTGCCTTCGAATGAACAACTGATCGCACATTCCCATACAACAGAGCAGATCCGTGAGATGATCGGGGCAGATTCGCTTGGCTATATGGAAGTTGATAAATTAAAAAACATGGTCGGTGATCTGGCATATTGTGACGCATGCTTCACCGGTAATTATCCGATGGAAGTACCTGGAAGAGATGTTTCGCTGGCATTTGAATAGAAAACAGGTTAAAATAGTCGGGTGGAAGAATTGACGAAGGAGATTATTAGTATGAGTAATGACAGATATACAAGTCCACTTTCAGAAAGATATGCAAGCAAAGAGATGCAGTACATTTTCTCGCCGGATAAGAAGTTCCGTACATGGAGAAAACTCTGGATCGCACTTGCTGAAACGGAAAAAGAACTGGGACTGGATATTACAGAAGAACAGATTGAAGAATTAAAAGCACATGCAGATGATATCAATTATGATGTGGCAAAAGAAAGAGAAAAGGTAGTCCGTCATGATGTTATGTCTCATGTGTATGCATATGGAAAACAGTGTCCGAATGCAAAAGGAATCATTCATCTTGGTGCGACTTCATGCTATGTAGGCGATAATACAGATATCATTCTGATGTCGGAAGCGTTGGAGATTGTCAGAAAGAAACTGATCAATGTGATTGCCGAACTCGCAAAGTTTGCGGATGCACATAAGAGTCTTCCGACACTTGCATTTACACATTTCCAGCCTGCACAGCCTACAACAGTAGGTAAGAGAGCAACACTCTGGATGCAGGAATTCATGATGGATCTGGAAGATCTGGAATATGTAAAAGGAAGTTTAAAGCTTCTCGGATCAAAAGGAACGACCGGAACACAGGCAAGCTTTCTGGAACTCTTTGACGGAGATCAGGAGACAATTGATAAGATCGATCCGATGATCGCCAAAAAGATGGGATTTGAGACATGTTATCCGGTATCAGGTCAGACCTATTCACGTAAGGTAGATACCAGAGTGGTAAATGTACTTGCAGGTATTGCAGCAAGCGCACACAAGATGTCCAATGACATCCGTCTCCTTCAGCATCTGAAAGAGATTGAAGAACCATTTGAAAAGAGTCAGATCGGATCTTCGGCAATGGCATATAAGAGAAACCCTATGAGAAGTGAAAGAATTGCTTCACTTTCTAGATATGTGATGGTAGATGCTATGAATCCGGCAATCACATCTGCAACACAATGGTTTGAGAGAACGCTTGACGATTCTGCTAACAAACGTCTCAGTGTCCCGGAAGGATTTCTGGCAATTGATGGTATCCTGGATCTGTGTCTGAATGTTGTAGACGGACTGGTAGTATACCCGAAAGTTATCGAAAAGAGACTGATGTCAGAACTTCCGTTCATGGCAACAGAAAATATCATGATGGATGCTGTAAAAGCAGGTGGAGACAGACAGGAACTTCATGAGAGAATCCGTGAGCTGTCTATGGAAGCCGGACGCAATGTCAAAGAAAAAGGATTAGACAACAACCTTCTTGAACTGATCGCTGCAGATCCTGCATTCAATCTTTCGCTGGAAGAACTGCAGAAGACGATGGATCCTGCAAAATATGTGGGACGTGCGCCGATTCAGGTTGATGTATATCTGAAGAATGTCGTGAATCCTGTGCTGGAAGCAAATAAGGATATTCTTGGAGTAACAGCAGAGATTAATGTATAAGATTCTGTAACAAATAAAAACATGAAAAAGAAAGTGGAGTTTCAGTGAGCAATGGAACATCACTTTCTTTTCTTGTATATATGATTTATAATAAATCCATATGGAAGTATAAGGGGGAAGAAAGCGGATATATGGAAAAGGCTATGGAAAAGATTAAGAATATGAAGAATGGTACAGCGTCAGAAAAACAATACCGGGTCAGAAGGTGCAGATATACGGATCTGGCAATGGTACTTGTGATCGCAGTTTCCATACAGTGTTTCACGAGGCTGGAATATGCAGGGGAAAGATATATTCAAAGCCGGAACGGGTATAAGATAGCCGGCGGCATAATGGAAGGCTGCGGACGGAAAAATGTAAAAGGATATGTGGAAATAAAAGCATCGTGTGTTTCGAATGCGAAGAATATAATCGAAAATTTGTGCGCTCAGGCAGCGGCACCGAATCGAACAATTATGAATGTGACCACATCAACAGCTGATGCCGGAAAAGATGACAGCCGAATTACAAAGCTGCCTGCTGCAGAAGAGATGAACACGTCTGCTTCGGAAGATGGAACTGAGATTTTGAAAGCTGAAAAGAATGCGGACGCTGCACTTGTTGCGGCAGATACAACAACTGCGGAAGCAGCGGTTGAGAGCGCTGAAGAGGACAAGAGCAGCACAGAAGAACAGCAGAGTGGTATGCTGAATCTTGATGGATTTATCATAGGAGAAAATGGCATGATCGAACGTTGTGAGAACCCGTCTCTGGCTGCCGAGGATGGAATTATTATATTGCCGTCAGACGACAGATGTAAGGGGATCGGAGCAGAAGCATTAACTGGAATTACGGGAGTGGAAGAAATCTATATTCCGGCCAATATTACATGGATTGAACCCGGAGCCCTGGAAAAACTGGAAAATCTTATGTATATAGAGGTTGCACCGGACAATCCGGCATATCAAAGCATAGATGGAGTTCTTTACAGCAAAAAGGAGCAGAAAGAAAAGGCATGAATATTCGACAGATAACAGACGGCAAAGAAGATTATATAGAATTGCTTCGTATGGGAGATCCGGATGAATCCAGAATCCGTAAAGTATTGGAAGAAGGTGAACTCTTTTTACTTGAAGAGCATGGAAAACTCCGTACATTGTGCGTGGTTATATTTTCGGAAGAAAAGAAATGTGAGATAAAAAATATTGTAACCATAGAAAAAGACCGTGGCAAGGGGTATGGCCGGTATATGATCCATTATATCTGTGAACATTACTGCTCACAGTATGACTGGGGATATATGAAAAAAGACCGATGCCGGGACATCATGGAATTCTGTGAAAAATGTGGATTCACAGATGAAGATGAGGTATATCTGAAAAAGGAACTGATGTCGGAAATCGACACAAAACGTGTAATTAATCTTGCAATGGAAGCAGGAAGAATGCTTTTGAAAAACGGAGGCGAGATCTTTCGTGTAGAAGAGACGATGATGAGAATCTGTCGTAGATTCGGGGTGAAATATGTGGAGCTGTTTACTTTGAGTCATGGATTGTTTATCTGTGCAGGAACGGATAAAGAAAAGTTGTATACAAAAGTAAAACAGGTACCGCTTTCCTCTACACATCTTGTAATCGTAGCAGAAGTAAATGATCTGTCCCGGGAAATTGCAGCAGGACATGTCGGAATTGAAGAAGCAATAAAGAAGTTAAAGAAGATCGACAAGATGCCGGTCAAGCGTATTCCTTATCAGATAGCGGCGGCGGGATTAAGCGCCGGTGGATT
>OFSC01001728.1_pt1 | contig 13048 bp, 8 predicted proteins | sample 1543201 | NCBI WGS metagenome assembly OFSC01 (sample SAMN04209228, study PRJEB22552) | human gut metagenome | biome: gut; material: feces | host: Homo sapiens | place: USA: Oklahoma
AGGCAAGGATGGCCGGGTAGAATGCCCGTGCCAGACGGTCGATGACTTCATCGGGATAAGGGGAAGTGTTTGTGGACTTTTTCTTTTTGTTCAAACGCACGCTCCTTTGATCGTCCCACCGTGGCAAATTCGGGCGAGAAAATCAAAGTTCCAATTTTTATCAGGCGCAATGGCGCGGAAGTTTTCCACCCTGCACTTGCGGCTGGTGGCTCATTGATGGCTTACAAGTGCCTGTCGTTATGCGATTTCTTTATCGTTCAGCATTTCTTCAAACTGTGCCATATACGCTTTGTGCTGCTTGAGGATTTTTAGCGTTTCAGTTTTGGCGTAGGAATCGTCCGGTAGCTTAGGCAAGTATCTCATCAAAAAATCAAAGTCCTGCTGAATCCGCCGGACAGCGACTTCCAGCGCTGAGTAGTTGATTCCAGAGTAGTGTGAGTAGCTCGACTGCGGAGCCGAACGGTCTTCTGGGTGCAGAATCTCGTGCACGATTTGCTTGCGGTTCGGAAAATCAGCTCTGGCGAGGCGGTGCATATCAGCATCACGGACTTTGAATTGCCCAGACAGAATTTTCTCCTGCATACCGGGCACCATCTGTTCCATAATCTCCACGCCACGCATGAACTTTTCAGACCGGGCAACGTAGGATTCGCTGACATTGTTCCGCTCTGCAATCTGCTTACGAACGCTTGCTTCTGCGGCAGTGGGAGGAATTGTGTCAATTTGACACAATTCCTCCGGGGCGGTTTTCTTGGCAGCAGCCGTGTGCTGGTTGTTGCCGTTTCCACCGGGCTTCCGATGTTCCACACTGTACTGCTTTCCAATGAGGAACTTCTTCTGCTCCGGGGTCAGATTGCGCCGCCCCAACTGATTCTTGCAGATCCATGCGAGGACTTCTTCTCTGCTTTCAAAGGGAAGCGGCATAGTGGAAAAAGAGATTTCGGGATGCTCCTGAACGATCTCATAACGATTGTGGCCGTCAACAAGGGTGTTGTTCCACACAATCAAAGGAGAGAGCAGCTTGCCCTCTTTGAGGATATTTTCTTCAAGCTGCTTAAATTCATCATCGGTCAGAGGAGGAATCTGGGACTGGAACTCCGGGTCGATTTTCAGATTGATCATACGCACACTCCTTTATCTCTCCTGCTGCGTCTGTTCTTCCTCCCGGAAAAAGGACGCAACATTCTGCTTTGCGGTTTTCAGCTTGAGCAGCTCGTTCTTGGCTTCCTTGTACTGCTCGTAGAACTGTGCCTTTTCGGATGCCAGCTGCGCATACTCGGCTTCCAGTTTCTTCGGGCTGGGCAGCTTGGTGATATCATTTGCCTTGAAATAGGCTGCTGCCGCCCGGTGCGCTGTCAGTTCTGCACGGTGCTGTTCTTCAAAGGCTGCGGGTCGTTTTGCGGCTTTTAACTGTTGTGCGATGTTCTTGGTGCTGGTGTAGGCAGCAGCATGACGGCGCAGCGTCTTGTTGTCTGCCATGCGAGTTTCGAGGTCTTTCACTACGGCCAGCGATTCATGGAACTTGGTGTCAAGCTCTGTGATTCTCTGGTCGAGTGCGACCTCATCGGTCAAGCCCTTTTCTTCTAGGAAAATCAAGGTCTGTGCCATGGCTTTGAGGTTGTGTTTCGTGATCCAACGCTTATAGCCGATGCCCTTGTCCTCGGTCATCCTCGACTGGATGTCGATCAGTTTCCCGATGGTATCCTGCTTGGACTGCACCTTGGTTTTGTGCTCTGCGTTTGCGGTCAGGGTGGCAAGCACTGCTTCCTTGTCGTAGTTGTCACCGAGATGTTTCGCCCGGATAAACTTCTTTCTTCCGGCTGGCAGGTAGCTGAGCCGCCCACGGCTTTTCTTGACCGTGATGCCGTACTGCTGCAAGAGCCTGTCCGAGAAATCTTCAAAGCTCGCTGCATTGTCCAGCACATCCGAGATCTGTTTCCGCAAAGTCTCCTTTGCGGTTTCAAACTCCGTTTGTGTAGGCTGCTGTCCGGCGGCAAGCAGGGCAGCGTTTTCACGGTCGAGTTTCATTTGACTGCGCCGTTTCATCCAGTATTCACGCTCGCTCACACGCTTTTTCGAGCTGAGCAGGTCGATCTGGTACAGCTTGGCATCCTGACACATTTCCATGACTGCGACACGCAGGTGCCGCATGGTCTGGGCTGTGCTGGAATGCTTCATGCCCTCACGCCAGTCACGGGGCTTTTGCATATAGGGCTTGCGCTCCACTTCTCGTGTCCGGACGCTGCCGATCACGATGTGGACATGGATATTTCCCGAATGGTTGTGTCCGTCCGGGTGGGTGCAGACGATAGCAGGATGACCGGGAAAGTTCTCTTTGCAGAAGTTCAGGCCGAGGGCCTGTGCCTTTTCCATCGTCAGCCCATTTTCGGCTGCATCCCGCGGGTCGAAGCTGATGATATACTGGTGACTCTTGATGTCATCCGGGTGGTTGTTCTTGTCGTACTTCCGGTTTGCCAGCAGGCAGGCCATTGCAAACGAGGCTTCGCCGCATTCAAGGGTGTCCAGAATGTACGATTCCCGCAGCTTGGGTCTGCTCTGTTCATCCAGAATTTTCTTGCCGGAAAATTCATCGTGCTGGTAAACCAGATAGGTCTCAGCGGCAGAGTAGTCCGAATTTTTAGAGGCGATATGCTTCAGCGTTGCCATACAGTTTACCCAGAACTTTCTCGGCGTTGAGCCGGAAGGCAGTCAGGTCTGCAAGTTCGTCCAGAAGTTTCGCCCGGAGCTGTTCGGTGTCTGCTCCGCCGGAGTTGAAGTGTCGTGCGAGTTGGTTCAGGTTGCCGCCCACCCTGCTGCACTGGGCAAGCAGAGTGGAAACGGCAGTCAGGGTTTCTTCTCCGCCGCCGGCAACGACAACGGTGCGCTCGATCTTCGCATTGTGCAGCGCACGGCGGATGAGGGTGGACAGGGAGAGATGAAGGAGTTTTGCTGTGCATTGGAGTTCCATCTTTTCAGTTTCCGTCACACGGAACTTGATGATGTGCGTTTTGTTGTTCGGCGTGTCGTGGCGGTGGGTCGTGCTGGGTTTCGTTTTGACATTCGTTTTGTTCATTGAACCTCCTGTCGTTTCGCTAGCTCCTCGGTGGAGCTATGTAAGCACGACACGCCGTTCTTTCGCACCGCAAGGTGCGAATATGAGCAGGGTTTGGGGCAGGCACGCCCCAACAAGATCACTTCGGAAATGCAGATGCATTGAAGAAGTGAAGTCCCGATGGAGCACAACATTTTCAAGAATTGAAAATTTGTGGCCACGGGACGGTTCTTGCCCTCCACCGCTGCGCTCAAAACGTATTTCCGAAAATTGTTTCCGAATTGTTAAGACACAAAAATAAGTAGAGAGTTCCGCTGCTCGTGTATGTTGATCGCCGTTTGACCCGAACGAAGTTCCTGCCCCTGTTTTGCAGCGGCGTTGGCCGGAAAGCCGGTATCACATTCGGACGGCTCATGAAATTTTCAAGGTACAGCTTCCCGGAAAAGAAAAAGACCGCCCACGCAGTACAGGCGAAGGATTTTGTCGGGTGAAACGGCGGCAAAACGATCGGGTGTGTTGTGGGGCGGTACGTTCTTTTGGGGGCAATCACTCACTGAAAGTGGTGGTTATCACGGTGAGAACCACCACTTTTCATAGCAAGCCAACTTTTCAATGCATCGGCAACATCGTTGGCTTGCATATCGCAAATATGAAGTTTCGGTTGAGCCAATTTCTTATCTTGCGATAATGTGATTTGTGACAAAGGGTATCATGGTTTGCAAGGTGCGTCAAGATGGTTTTGAGTATTTTATTGTGGTAAAGCAATAATAGTAGGACTTATAGAAAAAATTGGAAGCTTTCAGCATAGCGGACACTTCCATAAGTTTTTACCCATTCATACTGAAATTTCAAGTCTATGTTTCGGATAAAAAACTGTTCTGCTTTTCAACGTATATCTTCTGCCAGGGCACCGCCAGTGGCACGATATACAGCTGGCGTACAGCCGTAGCGCACTTGAAACTTTTTATAAAAGAAGTTCTGGTTGGAATAGCCACACTGGTTGGCGATCTGACTAATAGGTGCTTCGGTGGTCAACAGCAGGAAGGCGGCGCGGGACAGCCGCCCATCCGATACCAGATCCTTGAAGGCACTGCCGGTGCCCTCCTTGACCATGCGAGAAAGGTAATTGGGGTGGAAGCCAAAATGCGCTGCGGTGCTTTCCAGTGTGCAGTCGATGCAGTGGTCATCCATGTATTGCAGCACTTCGGTGAGGTAGTTCTTGTTGGATTTGTGGTATTCGTGTTCCTGATTGCCCTGATAGCAGCGTGCCAGCTCGATGAAGATCAGGCTCATATAATTCTCCACCGCACCCGCCGTGCAGGTGGTAGGGTCCAGATATTCGCAGAACACACACTCAAACAGATCCCGGAAAATATACGACCGCTCCGTATGAAACAGCAGATAATGGTCGTGATCGTTGCGCTCGTTCAGCGCATTGGAAAGAAACCGCGGCACCGCTCCACTGGCGGCAAGCCGCTCGATGAAGCTTGCCTTGAAATAATTCTGCCCCATCAGGCAGTTGAGCAGGATGTCGTTTTCGCCGGTGGGCAACACCCGGTGCACCACATCCCGGTCCAGAATGGTCACATCGCCGGTGTGCATCTCAACCGTCTGGCCGTTGATCTCTTGCACGCAGGTGCCGGAGTACACATAGTTCATTTCAATGTAGTTGTGGCGGTGCAGCGGCACCATGCCAAAACGGGTCTGCTTGTTAAAGGCCAGATTGCCTCCCTCCAGCACGCGGGGCGCAATTTTGGGGGAGATCACACCATGCAGATTGGAGGCCGCCTGTTTTTTAGGGGACGGAAAAAACAGGATCTCATCGCTGCTGTCCGCACCCGTCACAACAGCCGCTTCGCCCTCATACCGGAAATTTTTGAAATAGATCAGAGAATCCTCCGGGTGCTCCCGGTAGTGCAGTTCTTTTTCACTGAGGGGAAAGAGCATTTCCCGGAATGCCTCACGCGCCAGCATGGCAGATACCTCCCAAAAGGTTTGATTTTGTCAGTGAGTGTCTTAAACTTTGCCAGTATCGTTCGACGAAAAGTTTGATTTTGTCAGCACCGGAGTTTGCTTTTGAGATTGTGACACCGTGCCGGATACGGTACAATACAGGTACGATTTAGACACAAGCATACAATGAAATGCCAGCTGTGTCAAGTTTTTGTGCGTATTTTGGAAGATGTCAAAGAGAAGGAGAACAAGATCATGGCAAGAAAAGACTACGATCAATTTGCCGATGAGCTGATCGCGGCAGTCGGCGGCAAAGAGAACATTGTCAGTGTGACGAACTGCATGACCCGTCTGCGCTTTGTGCTGGCAGACGAGAGCATCGTCAAGGATGACGAGGTCAAAAAGATCAAAGGCGTGATGAGCGTTGTGCACGGTGCAGGACAGTACCAGATCCCCATCGGTACTTATGTCTCTGACCTGTGCCCCGTCGTCAAGGCAAAGCTGGGCCTGACGGAGGATGCCATGGCTGCCGGCAAGGCCAAGGCCGAAAGCATGCGTGTAGTCAAGAAGGACAGCTTCTTCAACAAGTTCTTCAAGGCCATTTCCGGCTGCATCCTGCCCATGATCGCACCCATGGCCGCCGGTGGTATCATCAAGGGCGTTCTGACCATCCTGACCACCTTCGGTGTGCTCACCAGTGACAACGGCATTTACCTGATCCTGTATGCAGCGGCCGATGCGTTGATGTACTTTATGCCCATCATCGTCGGTTTCTCGGCCGGCAAGGTCTTTGGCATGAATCCTTATACCGCTGCTGTCATCGGCGCAGCGATGCTGTACCCGAAGCTGGCTGCTTTCGTGGGCGCGGAGGAAACGCTTACCTTCTTCGGCCTCAAGGTCACGATGCTGGATTACTCCCAGACCCTGCTGCCCATCCTGCTGGCCGTCTTTGTGGCAAGCTGGATCGAAAAGGCTGCGAAAAAGATCATCCCGCAGATGCTGCAATTGATGTTCGTGCCGACTGTGGTGCTGGTCATCACGCTGCCGCTCACCCTGCTGGTGGTCGGCCCGGTCATGACAGGCGTTTCCAATGCTCTGGCTACCGGTGTCAACGCGCTGTACCATGCGGTGCCTGTGGTCTGCGGCGGTGTTCTGGGCGCGTTCTGGCAGCTGTTCGTCATGATGGGTGTCCATGCAGCCATGATCCCCATCATCCTCAACAACCTTACCACCCTGGGTTACTGCCCGGTCAACGCCATCTTGGGCCTGACCGTCTGGGCACTGGCTGGTGTGGCTCTGGGCTACGCACTCAAGGTGAAGGATGGTGAGACCCGCGCAACGGCATTCGGCACCATGGCTTCTGCTCTGTGCGGCATCACCGAGCCGGTCATCTATACCGTGGCCCTGACCAACTTCAAGCGGTTTATCTGCGCCTTCGTGGGTGGCGGCGTTGCCGGTGTCATCGGTGGTATCCTGGGCATCAAGTTCTACACCTGGGGCGGTGACGGCATCTTCCGTATCCCGTCCATGATCAACCCCGCAGGTCTGGATATCAGCTTCTGGGGCTTCCTGATCTGCGCAGCCATTGCCTTTGTGGTTTCTGCAATCGGCAGTTATGCTGTGACCAGCGCGGACGAAAAAGCGTAATATTTCCCGCATGGCACCTGCCTCTTGCAAAAGGGACGGGTGCTGTGCTATGTTCAGAGTGAGTGAAACGGAAGGAAAGGACCCGAGCATGAAAAGCGTTTGTGATGTCCTGCATGGACAGACCCCCAATGCTCTGTATCCCTTTTTGTGGGTGCATGGCGTAGAAAGTGAAGAAGAACTGCGCCGCGAGGTGCAGAAGATCCGCGAAAGCGGCATCGGCGGCTTCTGTGTGGAGGCCCGTCCGCACAAGGATTTCAACGGTCCGGGCTGGTTCCGGGATCTGGCCCTGCTGCTGGACGAAGCAAAGCGCACGGGTATGGAGATGTGGATCCTGGATGACAGCCACTTTCCCACCGGTTTTGCGGATGGTGCGGTCAAGCGGGAGCACCCGGAGCTGTGCAAAAAGTTTCTCTGCTGCAAAACGCTGGATTATGCCGGCCCGATGGAGAACATGACCGCTGTTCTTAAGTATGCCCTCCGCGACCCGCGTGACAAAATCCTGGCTGTGACCCTGAGCCGCAAAACCGCGTTTGAAACCATTGACCCGACTACTACCATCGACCTGACGGACAAAGTTTATACTTTTGAAGATGCCCGTACGGGGGAGATCATGCTTTCCTCCATGGGCCAGCCGCTGCCCGGCAACCCCAAGGAAGGTCCCTGCGTGGCCGTGGATTTTGACCTGCCGGATGGACAGTGGACTCTGAACGTCATCACTGTCAGCTACAAGGGCGGCGAGAAACAGACGGAAGGCTATCTGAACCCGCTGGATTCGGCGGCGACCAAGGTACTGCTGGATACCGTCTATGAGCCGATCTATGCCCACTTTGGGGAGGAGTTTGGCAAAACGCTGCGCGGGTTCTTCTCGGATGAGCCGCGGCTTGGCAACATCCACGGGGCGGAGGATGCCGCCATCGGCCACAACAGCGCCATGAACCTGCCCTGGCGGGATGGCATGGAGAACCTGCTGGCCGGAAAGCTGGCCGGAACGGCTCTGACAGACCGTGCTGCCGGGAACATCCGTGCGTTGCTGCCGCTGTTGTTCCTGCGCAGCAGCGATGAGAGCGCTCATGTGGCACAGTATACCTATATGGATCTGGTCAGCCAGCTGTACAGCGACAACTTTGATGGTGTTCTGGCGGCCTGGTGCCATGCCCACCACTGCGAGCACATCGGCCATACCATCGAGGACAACAATGCCACGGCTCGTCTGGGCTATGGTGCGGGGCATTTCTACCGCGCCATGGCGCATCAGGATATGTCCGGTATCGATGTGGTCATCCAGCAACTGCTGCCCGGTATGGATGAGGGAATGTTCAAGGGCATGCACAGCCCCGGCTGGGACGGCGAGTTTTTTACCTATATGTTGGGCAAGCTGGGGGCAAGTCTGGCCCACTTGGACCCTGCCAAGAAAGGCCGTGCCATGTGTGAGCTGTTCGGTGCCTATGGCTGGGGCGAAGGCAACCGCCTGTGCAAGTGGCTGTCGGACTATATGCTGGTGCGCGGCATCAATCAGTTTGTGCCGCACGCCTTCAACGCGGCACCCTTCCCGGACCCGGACTGCCCGCCGCATTTCTATGCCCACGGCCATAATCCGCAATATCCGGAATTCCGGCAGGTAGCCAACTACCTCAACCGGATGTCCGCAGTGCTGTCTGGCACCCATGTGGCTCCGGTGGCGCTGCTGTATCAGGCCGAAGCCGAATGGAGCGGCGAGTTTATGCTCACCCAGAAACCAGCGGCCCGGCTGGCCCGCAATGGTATCGACTATGAGCTGGTGCCCTGTGAGGTGCTGAAAGCGGACACCGCGAAGGATGGTGCGCTGCACCTGAACGGCATGCAGTTCCGTGCGCTGGTCATCCCGTACGCCGAGGCTCTGCCTGCTGCACTGCTGGAGAATGTACAGCGCTATCTGGATGCTGGGGTCAAAGTTTATTTTGTGGGCGGTCTGCCCATTCGCTGCTGTGAAGGCGGTCCGGCACCGGTACTGGAACATGCGGTCGTCACCACGCTGGATGCGCTGGTGGAGACGCTTACGGCAGACAGTATCCCTGCGCTGCATCTGAGCGCAGCGGCACCATATCTGCGATACTACCACGCTCGGCAGGCAGACGGTGATGTCTACTTCTTCACGAATGAGGGCACGCAGCCGCTTTGCACCACTGTGACTGGTGCAAAGCCCGGTGCAGCCTTTGTATACGATGCCTTTGCCAACGTTGTGACGGCAGCACCGGATGCCTTTGCTCTGACACTGGCTCCTTATGAATCCCGCTGCATTCTGGTGCCGGATGACCCGACTGCATTGCAGGTGCAGGCGGTGGCGGCTCTGCCTGCCGGTGTTCCGGCGGACTGCATTCATTTGACAGCATGCACTGTTTCGCTGGCCGATGCCGACACTGGCTGCGCCGAATATGGTGCCCCGCTCCCGCTGGAAAAACTGCTCTCTCTGCACCGTCTGCCGGGCTGCATCGCGTTTGCAGGCCGGGCACGGTATGCATTCCGCTTTACGCTGAACGAAGCACAGGCCGCACGGCCCGCCGTGCTGGCCCTGACGGCACAGGAAGGTGCAATCGTCCGAGTGAACGGGACGGACTGCGGTGTACGGATCTGCCCTCCTTACCGCTATGCAATCTCCGGTTCCCTGCACACCGGGGAGAATTTGTTGGAAATCGAGGTGAACACCACCCTTGGCCGCCGGATGAATGATTTTCTGGGGCAGTATATGCCCACCGAGCCACAAGGCTTGAAGAGTGAAGTAACCATACAGCTGTTCTAAAAAACTATAATCAACGATGCCCTTTGTTACTGACAAGGGGCATCGCTTTGTTTTGTGCGCGTTGAAAAGCAACCTTAAAATGTCAAATTCTTCCCACAGATTTTTCAACAGGATATTGCGGAGCAACTAAGGTTTGACGCATACGATCGTTCTGATTTTTTTCGTAGAAAAGGATGCGTTTTCAGTTTGTCTCGTTATAATTTGGAAAAGGACTTCTTCGGGTCAGAAGCCAGACAGAAAAGGTGGAATTTGATGCTGTTCTTGTCGTTTCTGTTTCATAACACTTTCAGAATGCGACTAAAAAATGAGACAGGCCAGCCTCTTTTCGGGCCGTCTATCTCATTTTTTTGGAAAAACTGTTTTACAACAATCGCGCGATATCAGAGATGATCCAGAAAATCAGGAGAGATCCTCGCCATTGGAGGCGATGACTTTCTTATACCAGTAGAAGCTGTCCTTCTTCTCCCGGCTCAGGTCGCCGGTGCCGTCATCAAATTTGTTGACGTAGATAAAGCCATAGCGCTTTGCCATCTCACCTGTGGACGCAGACACCAGGTCGATGCAGCCCCAGGGGGTGTAACCCATCAGATCCACGCCGTCCTTCACGGCCTCGGCCATCTGCTCGATGTGCTGGCGCAGGTAGTCGATGCGGTAGCTGTCGTGGATCTTGCCGTCCTCGCTCTTCACATCGTAAGCGCCCAGGCCGTTTTCCACTACCATCATGGGCAGATGATAGCGATCGTAGATCTCGTTCAGGGTGTAGCGCAGGCCAATGGGGTCGATCTGCCAGCCCCAGTCGCTGGCTTTCAGGTAGGGGTTCTTCTTGCCGGTGGCGATATTACCGCCCACGTCCTCGGCGTCCTTGTGGGTGGTGACGCAGTTGGACATGTAGTAGCTGAAGGTGTAGAAGTCCACGGTGCCGGCCTTCAGGATGGCGGCATCCTCCGGCTCCTGATGGATGGTGATGTTGTGCTCGGCGAAGAAACGCTTCATATAATAGGGATACTCACCGCGCACATGCATATCGGAACAGAACCAGTTCATGATCTGCATCTGCTTCTGGTTGGCCACCACGTCGGCGGGGTCACAGGTCATGGGATAGCTGGTGATGAAGCAGATCATGCAGCCCATCTTGAACTGGGGGTAGTTGTCGTGGGCATACTTGACAGCCCTGGCGCTGGCCACGAACATGTTGTGCAGGGCCTGGAAGCGTGCCTGCTCGTCGTTTGGCACATCGGCGGTGGAACCCTCGTATCCCTGGATGGTGCCGGTGTTCAGGATGCCGCCCATGGGCATGGTGCCGGTGTTGATCTCGTTGAAGGTGAGCCAGTACTTGACTTTGTCCTTGTAGCGCTCGAAGATGGTTTTGCAGTAGTTCATGTAGAAGTCGATTAGCTCGCGGCTGGCCCAGCCGTTGTACCTTTCCACCAGAGCGTAGGGCAGCTCGTAGTGGCTGATGGTGACCAGCGGCTCGATGCCGTGCTTCTTGCAGCAGTCAAAAACGCGGTCGTAAAATTCCAGGCCCTTCTCGTTGGGCTCGCTCTCCATGCCAGTGGGGAAGATGCGGGTCCAGTTGATGGAGGTGCGGAAGGTCTTGAAGCCCATCTCCGCAAACAGAGCAATGTCCTCTTCGTAGTGGTGGTAGAAGTCGATGGCTTCATGACTGGGGTACAGGCGGTCCGGGTGGATGTGGGTGGTCACCCACTTCGGGCTGGTGTGGGAGCCGTTGGTACACATATCCGGTACGCTGGGGCCTTTGCCGTCCACGTCCCAGGCACCCTCGAACTGGTTGGCTGCACATGCACCGCCCCACAGGAAATCATCGCGGAAAACACTCATAATCTCTTATTCTCCTTCTTATCGATCAATCGTTTCTTGTTCTTGAAAGGCTCATCACTGTAATTAAGAAAATCAGTCGAGGAACTCCTCGTTCAGGGTCACGCCAAAGTCGCGGGCGATGGCGCGCAGGTCATCATCGGTGATGGTCTGACGGATGAGGCCGCCGCTCATGCTCAGCACCTTGACATAGATCTCGGCACTCTTCTCGATGGTGTGAGCCAGACCAAAGGCGATGTCAAAATCCGGGCCGGAAACGAACAGGCCGTGCTGTGCCCAAATGGCTGCCTGATATTTCTTCATCAGTTCGCTGGTGGCCATGGCGATGTCTGCACCGCCGGGCACCATCCAGGGGCAGACGCCCACACCTTCCGGGAAGACCACCGGGCACTCGGTGGCGCTCTGCCACAAAGCACGGGAGAAGTCGCGGTCGGTCAGGGGCAGAATGTAGGTCAGAGCGATGACATTGGTGGCATGGCAATGGTAGATGACGCGGTTTGCGCCGTTCGTGGCCGCCTTGCGGACGCTGTGGTTCATGAAGTGGCTGGGGAACTCGGAAGTGGGCTTTGCGCCGCCTTCCAGGCCCCAGACGATGCGCCAGCTGTCGCCCTTGTCGTTGATCTCCACGATGCCGATGCAGTGGATGGGGTCCGGCTCCACATTGCGGAAGAACTTGCCGGAACCGGTGGTGATGAAATACTCCCCGGCCAGGTTGTCGGCCTGCACGCCCATGTTGACCCATTCACCGGGCTGTGCATTGAAGAAGGGACGGCACTCGGCCACTTCCTCTTCCTTCATACGGTAGGTCAGGTTGCCGCCGTTGCGCTCGTGCCAGCCCTGCAGCCAGCCGTCGTTGCACATGCGGATGTAGCCCTTGACGATTGCAATATCCAGAATGCCCATGATAAAATACCTCTCTTTTCTCTCAGCTTATCGGGTGATGACGTCCACCGGAATATTGAAGATCTTTGCCACCTTCAGGATGGTATCGATGTGGCGGCCGGTGGCAGCAGCCATGTGATGGGTGGGGCCTGCCTCGCTCCAGCGGTTGCAGAACTCCCGTGCCCCGCAGGTAAAGCGGGTGCGCATGTTGGTGTCACCAAAGGTGAAGATGGGGCCAGGCTCGTTGACGCCCTCGGCCACCACGAACTTGAAGTGACCGTCCTTGTCCTGCGTGATGCCCAGATAGGTCACGGGGCCAAGGTGCGGATAGAACTGGGTCAGATAGCCGCCGCCGGTCTTGCCGTGGAACACCGGCACGATCTTCATGGTGGGCTTCTTCTCGGAAATGTCGGCATCGCCGGAACCGGAATGGCCGATGATGCAGATATCCTCGTCAAAGTCGATGGAGTACATCTCACTCAGCTGGCCGCAGCCTGCAATGGTCTTGAGGATGGACATGGCCATAGCCACCTTGATGTCACCCTCCACGGCACAGGCAACGCCCTGCTTGATAAGCATGGAGAAGGCCGGGATCAGCATGCTGTCCAGCACACCGGCCTTGCCCTTGGCAAAACCATCGTAATGCGACGCGATGAAGGCGATCTTCTCGTCCTTGACCCACTGCTCAAAGGCGACGACATACTTTGCCATCTCCCAGACCTTTTCCACCGTGCCGCCGCCTTCGATATCGAAGGTATTCAGGATATCCTCTGCCTTGGCACGGATGGCAGCTTCGTCGGTGATGTTGTCGGCGATGGCCCACATCTTTTCCCAGTCGAACTGCTTGGTATACAGCCACATCCGGTTGTAGAGATTCGTTTCGTCGATGTACAGGTCCATCA
>OFSC01001735.1_pt1 | contig 13003 bp, 10 predicted proteins | sample 1543201 | NCBI WGS metagenome assembly OFSC01 (sample SAMN04209228, study PRJEB22552) | human gut metagenome | biome: gut; material: feces | host: Homo sapiens | place: USA: Oklahoma
TGTAATACACTAAAAACTAAACTTTAAAATATATAACCATTTGCCTTAACAAAACAAGGCTGAAAAGCCATGTTCCCCCTGAATGGGAAAATCTGTATATAACTCAGTTTTAAGCTTCCCGGTTCGTGACGAATCGGGAAGTTTCTATTATTTCCTTGATGAATCTGGTTTTTCTACAAGACTTTTACTGAAAATAAGTTAATATTAATGGATGATATGCAGTATTCGATCTCTTTCTTACTTTTAAAAGTAGAAAATAGATTAATACATTATAGTTATGAAAAAGTTGAACCTTTTATTATTAGCATTCCTGGCAGTTATGGGAGTCACTTTCCAATCATGTGATGATGATGATGGTTACTCTCTTGGTGATGTGGCAGTGGATTGGGCTACTGTAAATGTGAAAGGTGCCCATGTATATGACTTTACCGGTGACAGATGGGGACAAATCTGGCCTGCAACGACTGATTATTTTTGGTATTCCCCGATAGATGGACAACGGGTTATTCTTTATTTCAATCCTTTGTATGATAATTATCCGGAAGGATATGATTGCTCAGTCAAAGTGTTGAGTATAAAGGAAATTCTAACTAAACCTATAGAGGAGCTGACAGCAGAGAATGAAGAAGAGTTTGGAAATGATCCTGTAGATATATTTGAAGGTAATATGTGGATTAGTGGTGGTTATTTAAATATTATCTTTAATCAGAACATGCCTTCTAAAATGAAACATTTGGTTAGTTTGGTAAAGAACACTACAATTACGCCCGTCCAGGATGGCTATATTCATTTAGAGTATCGTTACAATACGTATGCTGATACTACTGGTTATTGGAGAAACGGTGCGGTATCTTTTAATTTGAAATCTTTGAAAATAACATCGGAAACAAAGGGTATAAAGGTAAAAATAAACTCGGCTAAAAATGGTGAAAAGGAAGTCTCTTTTGATTTAAAAGAAACACCGTCACCAGTAGGCTTGAGTCAAATGGATTTTTCTCAAATGGAAATCAAATAATTAGGGTTTGATTAGAGAGAGTTGTGTGTGGCCCCTTGCATCTTGTTGTGGTAGATGCAGGGGGCTGATTGTATAGTTGATAACGGTTTTTAGTTTGATATTTGTTGTTTATTAGTTGGTTGATGGAAAAAATTGTATGGCTTCTTCGTTTTTTTTCTTATTTCAGTGTTTTTTCAGAATTATCTTGTTTCTTTGTCTTTAAGAACCAAAAGTTGGACTTATGAAAATACTATTAGTAGAAGACGATGCTAATTTGCGTGAAGTGACTCAGCGCTCATTGGAAAAGGAGCGTTATGTGGTGGAAATTGCTGCCGATTACCGTACCGCATTACAAAAGATAGAGGATTATGATTATGACTGCATTTTGCTGGATATTATGTTGCCGGATGGCAGTGGCCTGGATTTGTTGGAAAAGTTGAAAGAAATGCATAAACGGGAAAATGTGATCATTCTTTCAGCCAAAGACTCTATAGAAGACAAAGTGCTAGGATTGGAGCTCGGAGCCGATGATTATCTGCCTAAACCTTTTCATTTGGTGGAACTGAATGCACGTATCAAAAGCGTGATACGCCGTCATCAGCAAGGTGGGGAAAATAGTATCAAATATGGAAATATAGAAATTTTTCCCGATAAATATGAGGTGACCGTAGCTGGAAAGAAGCTTGAACTGAACCGTAAGGAATATGATATTCTGGTTTATTTTATGAACCGTCCCGGCAGATTGGTTAATAAAAGCACACTTGCCGAATCCGTATGGGGCGACCATATAGATCAAGTCGATAATTTTGATTTTATCTATGCCCAAATCAAGAATTTACGAAAGAGATTGAAAGAGGCTGGAGCTACTCCTGAACTGAAGGCTGTTTATGGTTTTGGATATAAAATGGTAGTGGAATAAATGAAACTGATTTATTATATCATTATCCGTATATCGTTGGTGTTGTCGGTTTTATTGACCGGCTGGGCCATCCTTTTCTATTTTGCTGTAATGGATGAGGTGAATGATGAAGTGGATGACTCATTGGAGGATTATTCGGAAATTATCATCATACGTGCATTGGCGGGAGAGGAGCTTCCTTCTAAAAATACAGCTTCCAACAATCAGTATTTCCTGCGTGAAGTGACGAAGGAATATGCAGGATCTTGTGATGATATCATTTATAAAGATTCTATGGTTTATATTCCTGAAAAAGATGAAACTGAACCTGCACGAATCCTTACGACCATTTTTAAGGATGATGGCGAAAAGTTTTTTGAATTGACGGTAGCGACTCCTTCTATAGAAAAAGAAGATTTGAAAGATGCTATGGCAGGTTGGATTATTTTTCTTTATATCGCTTTATTATTGACTATAATTGTTATTAATGTGTGGGTGTTTTATCGGAATATGCGTCCTCTTTATGTATTGCTTCATTGGTTGGATAAATATCGTATCGGTAAGGTAAACGAGCCTTTACAAAATAATACCCGGGTTTCAGAATTCAGAAAATTAAATGAAGCGGCTGTTCGTTATGCAGAGCGCAGTGAGCAGATGTTCGAACAGCAAAAACAATTTATTGGTAATGCATCTCATGAGATGCAGACACCACTGGCTATTTGTCGTAATCGGTTGGAGATGCTGATGGAGGATGAAAATCTTTCAGAAAGCCAATTGGAGGAGTTGATGAAAACCCACCAGACTTTGGAACATATAACGAAGTTGAACAAGTCTTTGTTATTGCTTTCGAAGATAGAGAACGGTCAATTTACGGATACTGTCCAAGTAGAAGTGAATAAATTATTGAGGCAATATCTGGAGGACTATAAAGAAGTGTATCAATATCGTGAGATCATAACAAGCATAGAGGAAGAAGGTGTTTTCTATCTTACGATAAATGAAACATTGGCAGTGGTGTTGCTTACCAATTTGTTGAAGAATGCTTTTGTACACAATATGGACGGTGGACACATCCGGATTGTCATTACTCCCCACAGTGTGATGTTCTGCAATACAGGGGCGGCACAACCGCTGGATGCCCGGCGTATTTTTGAGCGTTTTTATCAAGGAAAGAAAAAAGAAGGCTCTACCGGTCTAGGTTTGGCAATAGCAGATACGATATGTAAAATGCAGGCTCTCAGGCTTTGCTATGAATATAAGAGCGGGGAGCATTGTTTTACACTTTACGCATCCACTCATAATCAATGAAAAAAAATCGTGTTTTTTTCAGAATTTCAAATTCTTTTCAGAATCTCCCTGCATATTTGCATCAGAAAACAGAATGTAGAACCAAATAAAAAAAATGACGATTATGAAAAAGGTATTATTATTGTTAGTGTGCTTATTTACGTTGCAAACAGTGGTATGGGCGGATGATGACAAACCTATTCAAGTAAACCAATTGCCTCAGACTGCACAAACTTTTATCAAAACTCATTTCCCCAATAATAAGGTGGCGATGGCTAAAATGGAAACGGACTGGTTTGATAAAAGCTATGATGTGATTTTTACCAATGGAGACAAACTGGAATTCGATAAGAAAGGTGTTTGGACAGAAGTGAATTGCAAATACAGCGCTGTACCTGTCGCTGTGGTTCCTGAAGCAATAAAAAAGTACGTTGCTACGAATTACCCCGATGCCAAGATGCTCAAGATCGAGAGGGACAAGCATGACTATGAAGTGAAACTTTCTAATGGTTGGGAGATAAAGTTTGATATGCAGTTCAATGTGATTGATATTGACAATTAATTGTTAGTTATAGATTGAAGTATGGTTTATGTATGATAAACTGAAGCTTTGCAGGCCGTTTCTTGTTCCATGAAGAAACGGCCTGTCTTTTCATTGATTTTAATAGCATAGTAATTCTGCCGACACGATCTTGTAATAGATAACATGGATATTTGCATAGTTTTAATAATAAAGATATGCATCTAAGAACGTATTATCCTACAGTGGTTTTGTCGGATATCCATCTGGGAACCTCTCATTCCAAAACAATTGAGGTCAGTAACTTTCTGAAATCTGTCAGTTGTGACCGTCTGATATTGAACGGAGACATTATAGATGGTTGGCATTTGCGTAAGGCGGGTACTAAGAGGTGGCAAGCAAAACATACTGATTTCTTTAAGGTTATCATGAAAATGATGGAGAACTTCGGTACTGAAGTAATTTATGTGCGTGGCAACCACGATGATTTCCTGGACGGCTTGGTCCCTATGACATTCTATAACGTAAAAATCGTCAAAGAATACATCCTTGAAACACATGGAAAGCGTTATTATGTGACACATGGCGATATATTCGACCGGGTTACTACACAGATGAAATGGTTAGCCCGGTTGGGTGATGCAGGTTATACATTCCTCTTATGGGTGAACCGCTTTTATAACCAATATCGTACCAAACGGGGGAAACCGTATTATTCTCTGTCACAGGCCGTCAAACAAAAAGTAAAGTCGGCTGTTTCCTATATATCGGACTTTGAGAAAGTGTTGGTGGAGTTTGCACGTGTACGTAAATGTGACGGAGTGATTTGTGGTCATATCCATCATCCGGCTAATACCTATTATGATGGTATTCATTATCTGAATTCGGGCGATTGGGTAGAAAGCCTTTCGGCACTGACTGAGGATGCGGACGGGAATTGGAATATCATGGAATACCATCATGTACTAGCTGATGAGAATGAAGATAATAAAGAGTTTACCCTAATACATACAGCCTCATGAAATTTTTATTTATAGTACAGGGTGAGGGGAGAGGACATCTTACTCAAGCCATTACGTTGGAGGAAATATTGCGCCGGAACGGTCACGAAGTAGTGGAAGTACTGGTAGGTAAAAGTAGTTCGCGCCGCTTGCCGGGATTTTTCAATCGTAACATCCATGCTCCTGTAAAACGTTTTGTCAGTCCTAATTTTCTGCCTACACCAGCCAACAAACGGGTGAGTTTGATGCGGAGCGTAGCGTATAATCTAGTGAAACTTCCTGTGTATATCAATAGCATTAACTACATTCGTCAGCGTATCGAGGCCAGTGGTGCGGACAGGGTTATCAATTTCTATGAATTGCTGACCGGACTGACTTATTTCCTGTTCCGTCCCTCTGTTCCGCAAATCTGCATAGGACATCAATATCTGTTCTTGCATAAAAGTTTTGAATTTCCGAAGGCTGATAAAGTAAGCTTGGCTCTTTTGAAGTTTTTTACCGTACTGACCAGCTTGGGGGCGAAGGAACGTTTGGCTCTTTCTTTTCGTTACATGAAGGATGATCCTCAGAATAATATCCGTGTGATTCCTCCCTTGTTGCGTAAGGAAGTGACTTTACATGAACCTTATTCCGGTGACTATATACATGGCTATATGGTTAATGCGGGTTTCAGTGAAAATGTAATGAAATGGCATAGGCAACATCCTAGGATACCGCTTCGTTTCTTTTGGGACAAGTGGGAGGAGGAACCGGTGAAGAGAGTGGACAATACATTGAGCTTTTATCAACTGGATGATGTGGAATTTTTGAGGCAGATGGCGGGATGCAAGGCTTATGCCAGTACTGCCGGATTTGAATCGGTGTGCGAGGCCATGTATTTAGGCAAGCCTATTCTGATGGTTCCTGCCCATATAGAACAGGACTGTAATGCATATGATGCCAAAAAAAGCGGTGCGGGTATCATTTCCTCAGATTTTAATTTGCAACAGTTGCTGGAATTTGCGAAAGATTACCACCCCAATCGTGATTTTGTGTATTGGGTACGTGGAGCTGAATATACTTTGTTGAATTTGTTAGAGAGTGATTCTTCCAATTATCAACAAGTTTTATTTAATGAGATGTATTTGGTTGAAGAGTTTATTTGATTTTCTTATAAAAACTCTCTTTAAGTCATGGCTGTATGCGTCGGCTGTGACTTTTTTATTGTTATTGATTTGTAGTTATATTGACATGTTATTGTAATGTGTATGACGTATTTTTGCTAAAAATATTAAAACCGTATGGAGAAGAAGAAAAAGGAAGATAAATATTATCTGCCGAGAGATATCAGTTGGATGTATTTTAATCGTCGCATTTTGCAGGAAGCCATGAAAGAACGTGTTCCTATACTGGAACGGTTGAGCTTTTTAGGAATTTACTCTAATAATTTGGATGAATTTTTCAGAGTACGTGTAGCTACTCAAAGCCGGGTGGCCGAGTGCGAAGATAAAGCGGCGCATTCTGAACGGGAAGAAGCATTGAAACTGATTAGACAGATAAATAAACTGAACAACAGGTACTCTAAAGAATATGAAGGTGCGATCAAGCAGGTAACGGCAGAATTGGAGAAAGAAAATATTTGTTTAGTCAATCATGTACAACTGGATGAGGAACAACAGTTATTTGTCGATTCTTTTTATCAACAACGGCTGAATGGGTTTATTAGTCCTGTCTGGCTGAAATCAGTAAAACAACTGGGTAACGAAGCGGATGAAAATATCTTTTTGGCTGTAAAGATGAGGAAAGAAGGACATAAAGTTGGAGAATATGCAATTATAGAGCTGCCTGTAGCACAGGCAGGGCGTTTTATCCGTCTGCCGGATAAGGATGGTAAAAATTACCTGATGTATTTGGATGATGTGGTACGCTATTGTTTACCATTGATATTTCATGGTATGAACTATAAACATTTTGAAGCGTATGCTTTCAAGTTTACCAAAGATGCGGAGATGGAGATAGACAATGATCTGCGTAACGGAATGATGCAGAAAATTTCTAAAGGAGTAAAGAGTCGCAAACGAGGTGAGCCTTTACGGGTTATTTATGATGCCAGTATGCCTAAAGATCTTTTAAAACGTGTCATGAACAAGTTGAATCTGGATAAGTTGGATACAGTATTGGGCGGTGGAAAATATCATAACCATAAGGACCTGATGCGTTTTCCAGACTGTGGCCGGAAAGATTTGAAATACCCTGAATGGACTCCTGTTTTGAAAAATGAGCTTTCGGGTAACGTTGGTATGTTGGAGCTGATTCGTAGGAAAGATCGTTTTATTCATGTGCCTTATCATAGTTTCGATTCTTATATCCGTATATTGCAGGAAGCGGCGATTAATAAAGAAGTAAAAAGTATCAAGACAACCCTCTATCGTTTGGCTAAAGATTCGAAAGTGGTAAAAGCATTGATTAATGCGGCACGCAATGGAAAGAAAGTAACAGTAGTTATTGAATTGCTGGCACGTTTTGACGAGGCTTCCAATATAGATTGGTCAAAGAAAATGCAGGATGCCGGTATCCGTGTGATATTTGGGGTGGAGGGACTGAAGGTACACTCTAAGATTACCTATATATCCATGAAAACAGGTGCGGATATAGCTTGTATCAGTACAGGAAACTTTCATGAAGGTAACGCCCGTATGTACACTGATTATATGTTGATGACGGCTGCTAAGAATGTGACGCGTGACGTGAGTTTGGTCTTTGATTTTATAGAACGCCCTTATTCTCCCGTTCGCTTCAAAGAACTGTTGGTATCTCCTAATGAGATGAAGCAAAAATTTAGCCGTCTTATTAATGAAGAAATTAAGAACAAGCAGGCCGGAAAACCTGCTTACATTTTGATAAAGATTAATCATATTACTGATCCGGTAATGGTGAAGAAACTGTATGAAGCATCTTCGCATGGTGTTCGGATAGACTTGCTGGTTCGTGGTAATTGTTCACTGATTACGGGAGTGCCGGGAGTGAGTGATACAATTCGTATCAATGGCATCATAGACCGTTATCTGGAACATTCGCGTATTTTTATTTTTGCCAATGGTGGTGATGAGAAAATGTTCATTGGTTCGGCTGACTGGATGCCGCGCAATTTGGATAACAGGGTGGAAGTGATTGCTCCCGTTTACGATCCGGAAATAAAGGCAGACTTGAAGCGGGTAGTGGAATATGGTTTGAAAGATACTCTGCAAGGACGGGTGGTGGACGGAACAGGAGAGAATCGTCCTTGGATATCGGAAGATAAGACAGCTTTCCGTTCGCAGGAGGAATTATACAAATATTATTTAAATGAAAACAGAATAAAGGATTAAGATGGGAAAAGTGAATTATGCTGCTATTGATATTGGTTCTAACGCTGTGCGCCTTTTGATAAAAAGCATTGACAGGGAGGCTGTGCAGGAGAAAAAAATTAAAAAAGTGATGATGCTTCGCGTACCCCTACGACTAGGGTTCGATGTTTTCTCCATAGGTGAATTGTCCGAGAAGAAAGCGGATAAGCTGAGACGTTTGATGAAGGCTTTCCGTCAGTTGATGAAAATTTATGATGTGGATGATTACAGGGCATGTGCTACTTCGGCTATGCGGGACGCGCGTAACGGGAGGACGATAATCAAGAAAATCGAAAAGGATACAGGTATCCGCATTGAGATAATTGATGGTCAGGAAGAGGCTCGAATGATTTATAATAATCATATAGAGTGTATGGAAGACCGTCTGGGTAATTATATGTATGTGGATGTGGGTGGTGGCAGTACAGAGATTAATCTGTTGACTAACGGTGAGTTGGTATGGTCGGTGTCTTACAACATCGGTACGGTGCGTATGCTAAGTAATGCTGTTAAAGAAGGAACTTGGCAGCAAATGGAAGAAGAGCTTATGAAAGTGACGGAAGGTGTTGCCGCGATCAATATCATCGGATCGGGTGGGAATATTAATAAGTTGTTCCGCCTGGCAGATAAGAAGGATAAGAAGTTGCAACGTTTGCCGGTCAGTTCGTTGCAAACAGTCTATGATGTGTTGAAACCGCTGACTCCGGAGGAAAGGGTAGAGGCATTCAGTCTAAAGCAAGACCGTGCCGATGTAATTGTGCCTGCTGCGGAAATTTTTCTGAAAATTGCAGAAGTAGTGCATGCAGAATATATTTATGTTCCGGTCATTGGACTGTCTGATGGTATCATTGACAATCTGTATGCCAAAAGCCTTGAGAAAGAAATGAAAGTTGAATAAACTTTCATTTTAATACTGTTTGTATTGTACGACTTCAAAAATATTCGGTTTATCCTGATAAATTGTTGGAAATTAATAGTTGAAGTTCCAAAATTTGCTATATATTTGTAATCGTTAACAACTAACAAACAGAAATACCATGATGAACAAAATGTGCATGGCAGCTGTTATAGCTGCTTCTTTGTATGCAGGGACTACTTTTGCCCAACCTGCCGCCGTAAAGAAAATCATTGAAACGGGCCAAACAGATAACCGGGTGATGCATCAGTTGGATATTCTCACCAATCGTTTTGGGGGAAGAGTTATAGGCTCGGATGCGTATGAGAATGCAGCCGAGTGGATGATGCGTGAATATAAACGATGGGGTATTGATGTACGCTTGGAAGAAGCTGGAGAACTGCCGGTAGGTTTTAACCGTGGTCCATGGTTCGGACGTTTAATCGGGGGAGATCAGGCAATGGATCTGCATTTTGTCACTCCATCCTACACTTCAGGTACTAAAGGTCTGCAACGCGGGCATGTTTTGATAGAGCCCCGTACTCAAGAAGAGCTGGACCGCATGAAACATCAGTTGAAAGGCGCTTGGGTGTTGATCTCAGGTGAAAATGTAGGTTGGCCTGTTGACCGTTCTGCTAAAGGAGATTCGTTGAGAGCTGCTATCAAAGCTGAAAATATAGAAATAGAAAAGCAGAATGCTGCCTTGATGGAAGAGAATTGGAGCAAAGGAACCAAACATGCCATGAAGCCTTTGCGTGAAATGCCGGGACTATTTTATAAAGAGATGTGTGAGGCAGGAGCACTTGGCTTTATTCAGTCGGCACCTGTACCTTTACGTGCTTTGTATGATCGTGCTTTATTGAATGATCCCCATACTACGTTTGATAATTTGCCCGAAGTCTGTGATATCAAGTTGGATGAACATCAATACAAGATTATTAAACAGATGGTGAAAGAACGACGGAACTTTTGGCTGGAATTTGATATTCGTAATCATTTCAAACTAGGTCCTGTGAAATATCATAATGTCGTAGCATCCATTAAGGGCACTAAATATCCGGATGAATATGTTATTATAAGCGGACATCTTGATTCTTATGATGTGGCAACCGGTGGTATAGACTGTGGCACAGGCATTGGTCCTATGATGGAGGCTGCCCGTATGATTGCACTTTCCGGTGCAAAACCTAAACGTACTATACTGTTTGTGGCTTTTGCTGGAGAGGAATTTGGATTATTGGGTGCAAAAGCATATGTCAAGACTCATGCAAAAGAATTGGGAAAGATTGCCAATCTGTTCAACCGGGACGGAGGGCCGACTCCACCGGTGGGAATCTCCGTTCCTCAGGCTATGTATGATGATTTTGTGGAAGTGTGCAAGCCTGTGAAAGAGATCCGTGCGGATTATCCGTTTGAGGTAAAGGTTGCGAAACCCTTTAAACGTCCTACTCAAAGCGGCGGTACGGATGCCAGTGTTTTTGCAGTGGAAGGAGTGCCTACTTTTGGTTTCAATACACAAGACATAAAAGGATATAATTTCTCTTATGGGGAAATATGGCATACGGAACGTGATCTTTATACGAAGAATATACCAGAATACCAAGAGCATGCAGCTACGGTAACAGCAGTGGTTGCTTTGGGAATTGCTAATTTAAGTAAACAGTTATCTCGTGAAGGAATGCACAAAAAGTAGCGGAAATGTTCTTTTTTTCTTCTTTTGGTGGAATAATGTCGTATTGATGTGTAAAAAATGTTAGCTTAAGTTCAATCTACTGAGATAATCTTTACCTTTGCTGCGCATATAAAGCAAAAGGTAGGTAAACAAAAAGCCTGCGATATTTGTTAATATAGAAAAGGTAAATTATCAAATAAAAGTAAATAGAAGCTTATGTCACAGATTATTGGACATATTTCACAAGTTATCGGACCGGTAGTCGATGTGTATTTTGAGGGCAAAGGCATCGACACCGATCTGCTTCTTCCAAGCATTCATGATGCATTGACTATCAAACGCAATGACGGCAGAATTCTAGTCGTGGAAGTTCAACAACACATTGGTGAAGACACAGTGCGTACTGTAGCTATGGATAGTACGGACGGTTTGCAACGTGGTATGGAAGTAATTCCGACAGGACATCCTATTACTATGCCGGTTGGTAATCAGATTAAAGGCCGGTTGATGAACGTAGTAGGTGAGGCTGTGGACGGTATGCGCCCGTTGAGTAAGGAAGGGGCGTTTCCCATTCACCGTGAGCCCCCTAAGTTTGATGAATTGTCTACTGTGCAGGAAGTGCTCTTCACAGGTATCAAGGTTATTGATTTGCTGGAACCTTATTCAAAGGGTGGTAAAATCGGATTGTTTGGGGGGGCCGGTGTAGGCAAGACTGTGCTTATTATGGAGCTGATTAACAACATTGCCAAGAAACATAACGGCTTTTCTGTTTTTGCCGGAGTCGGTGAACGTACACGTGAAGGCAACGACCTGTTGCGTGAAATGATTGAATCTGGTGTAATCCGCTACGGAGAAGAATTTAAGAAAAGCATGGAAGAAGGTCATTGGGATCTTTCCAAAGTAGATTATAATGAAGTTGAAAAGTCACAGGCCACATTGGTGTACGGACAGATGAACGAGCCTCCCGGCGCGCGTTCTTCCATTGCCCTTTCGGGGCTGACCGTTGCCGAATCTTTCCGTGACCGCAAAAACGGTGACAGCAACGGACCACGTGACATTTTGTTCTTTATCGACAATATATTCCGTTTCACTCAGGCAGGTTCCGAGGTTTCGGCTTTGTTGGGCCGTATGCCGTCAGCCGTTGGATACCAGCCGACCTTACAGACGGAGATGGGCGCGCTCCAGGAGCGGATCACTTCCACAAAGAGCGGCTCCATCACCTCCGTACAGGCGGTTTACGTTCCGGCCGACGACTTAACGGACCCGGCTCCGGCCAATACCTTCACCCACCTGGATGCAACGACTGTTTTAAGCCGTTCCATCGTGGAGCTGGGTATTTATCCGGCGGTGGATCCCTTAGAGTCCACCTCCCGTATCCTGGACCCGCGTATCGTGGGCGAGGAGCATTACCGGGTGGCCCGGGGTGTACAGGAGGTGCTCCAGAGATATAAGGAGCTCCAGGATATCATCGCCATGCTGGGTATGGACGAGCTTTCTGAGGAAGATAAGCTGACCGTATCCAGAGCGAGAAAGATCCAGAGATTCCTGTCCCAGCCGTTCTTCGTTGCTGGACAGTTTACCGGCCTGGAGGGCCGCTACGTGCCGCTTTCCGAGACTATCCAGGGCTTCAAGGAGATCCTGGAAGGAAAGCACGACGATATTCCGGAGAACCTGTTCCTGAACGCAGGAAATATGGATGACGTTCTTGCCCGCGTGAAATAGGGGGTGGGAACATGGCGGAAACGATGAAGCTTCAGGTGATCACGCCTGATAAGGAGTTCTTCCACGGGGATGTGTCCATGGTGGAGCTGAATACCGCAGACGGCGAGCTGGGCGTTTACCCCCAGCATATCCCGCTGACCACAGCGGCGGCGCCGGGCGTTTTAAAGATCCATCAGGACGGCCAGGTGAAAAAGGCGGCGCTCCTTTCCGGCTTTCTTCAGATCCTTCCGGAGAAGATGACTATCTTAGCGGAGGTCTGTGAATGGCCGGAGGAGATCGACGGAGCCAGGGCCAACGAGGCCAGGATCCGTGCCGAAAGGCGGCTTGCGGAGCACAGTCCGGAGACGGATATCGCCAGGGCCGAGGCGGCGCTTAGGCGTGCGCTGGTGCGGCTCTCGCTGGTGGAGGAGCACTAAGAATACGTTCTCCTATCCTGGCCAGGGCGCATTAATCTTTTTGTAAGACGAAATGCGCCGCTGGCGGGAAGCGGATGAGCAGATTGTAAAAATAGCCTGGAGAGACGGCAAATTGGAAACAAAGGCCGTTTTTCCAGGCTTTTTTGTGCATTGGACGGGGAGATTGCGTTGTGGAGGCAGATGCAAAATCAAACATCCGATAAATCTGTTTATGTCAAGAGCCATACAGCACA
>OFSC01001757.1_pt1 | contig 12816 bp, 8 predicted proteins | sample 1543201 | NCBI WGS metagenome assembly OFSC01 (sample SAMN04209228, study PRJEB22552) | human gut metagenome | biome: gut; material: feces | host: Homo sapiens | place: USA: Oklahoma
CGCTTCCTGCGTTATTTCCAAATTCTTCCTCTACATCAGCGGAGCAATCAGCCGTAGCATTTTTCCTGCCATTCTCCGCCCCAAGGGATAATTCCGGCAGTCCTCCACCGTAATCTCCTGGCTTTTTTTCAGCGTATCCTGGAAATCTGCCTCAGCCTGTGCTACTGCCTGATTGCGGAACAGATAGGCGGCACATTCAAAATGAAGGTGGAGACTGCGGTAATCCAGATTAATTGAGCCCACCACAGCTTTCGTATCATCACTGGTAAATACCTTTGCGTGAATAAATCCGGGAGTATACTCAAAAATCCGAACGCCAGCCAGTAATAACTCCTCATAGTAGGATCTTGCCAGAACATAAGCATAAATTTTGTCAGGAATGTGGGGCATAATAATAATAACCTCTATTCCCCGCTTTGCCGCAAAGGTCAGCGCCGTAATCATATCGCTGTCAAGAATCAAATACGGCGTCATAATATGTACATAGTATCGTGATTCATTCAGAATATCCATATATACATGCTGTCCCACGGTCTCCTCATCAAGAGGGCTGTCTCCGTAAGGCATAACATATCCCTTTCGATCCAGCTCCGGCGGGAACTGGTATCCTGGATCCAGCTGATATTTTCTGTAATCCTCCGGCTTCTGCTCGGTAATATTCCATATCTGTAGGAACATCATCAAAAAGCTGTTGACTGCGTCCCCCTTCAGCATAATCGCCGTATCCTTCCAGTGGCCAAACCGTTCCTTCTGATTGATATATTCGTCAGCCAGATTAATTCCTCCGGTAAAGGCAGTGTGTCCGTCAATCACAGTAATCTTTCTGTGATCCCGGTTATTCATAAATACGGACAATACCGGAATAATCGGATTGAATACACGGCATGCAATGTCATTTTCTTCCATGCGTTTACGGAAATCATGATTGATAAAACCGATACTTCCGACATCATCATAAAAAATACGTACCTCCACACCATGTGCAGCTCTGTCTTTCAAAACGTTTAAAATCCGCTCAAACGATTCCGCCTGCTCGATTGCATGGTACTCCATAAAAATAAAATGTTCTGCTTTTTTCAGTTCTGCAAGCTGTGCCTCCAGCCCCTGTGACGCATCCGCATAAAATGCTACATCCGTGTTATGATATACCGGATAATGCCCGTATTTCCAGATATAATCCGACTGATTTGCAATCGACAAATCTTTTTCCTGCAGTTCTTTTATGACCTCATCATCACCGTTTAAAAAAGAAAAAAGTTCCTCATCGATCAATTCATAACATTTTTTCATGCTCCTCGTCAGATTCGAACGCCCGAATAACAGAAACACACACAATCCAAAAATCGGAAAAGCTGCAATCAGAAGCATCCATGGCACTTTAAATGCCATATTTCCATGCGTTCCGTATATTGCAAAGACAACTGAGACTGCGATCAGCGTGGAAAAAAGGGAAATTGCCGCTGAATAACGGTTCAGCCATAAGAAAAGGTTGATGATCCATATCACCTGAAGCAAGACACTGATTCCGACAAAGACAAGTCTTCCTATGCTGTTTTTTACTGATGTTTTCTGTTCTGTTCTCATAGTATTGAAAAATACCGCACAATTGCTCATGCGGTACTCTTTTCTCCATTTCCGATTTATTTTTTAATTACGTCCACCTATTTTATCTTTTACATTTGCGTTTACTTTTCCGAGGTAACCTACCAGCTCATCTGATACTGTCACAATCCGCTCTGTCGCCTGATTGCACTGGTCAACGATCTGCTGGAATTCTTCCATATTCTCGGTCGTTACTTTGGCGCTGTCAGCATTCTGCTCCGCAAACTCTGTCAGAGATGTGATTCCACTCTCGATCACAGTCTTATGATCATCTAACGCACTTACTTCTTCACTGATTCCATCTACCGCATCGCTTGTATTCTTGATTTCCTCATTCAGTGAACGGAAAATCTCTTCTGTATCATGAATCTTTTCATTCTGTTTTACAAACGCTTCTGATACCTTCTGCGTGATCTCTACACTGATATTTGAATTGTCAATCAATGTATTGACAATCTGGTTGATCTGCTCTGTTGATTCTCTTGACTGATCTGCTAACGTACGGATCTCTTCCGCAACAACTGCAAATCCTCTTCCATGTTCCCCTGCTCTTGCAGCCTCAATGCTTGCATTCAATGCAAGAAGGTTTGTCTGATTAGAAATTCCGGCTATGATCTCTGTTGCCGTACGGATCTCCTGCGCTGACTGGTTGGTCAGATCTGTCTGCTGTCTTACATTTTCAATCGCAATGCCGCTCTCTTTGCTGATATTTACAAGTTCCTCCATGATTGCTTCTGCTGCTTTGTTGCTCTCTTTCATATGCTCTGCACTCTGTGCTAACATCGAAACATTTTCAGCAATTTCATCAATCGTTCTGCTGATAGCGTCGATCTTCTCTTTCATATCAACGGTATGATCTGCCTGGGATATTGTATTATCGGTAATGGTGGTAACTGCCTGCTCGGTCTGTTCCAGAGAAGTTGTCATACTCTTAAAGATATGTTTGAAATCCTCCGAAACCTCACCAAGCTCCTTCGTCGCCTTTTTAATGCCAAGTACAACCTGTGAAAATGAAGTAATCGACTCCTGAAATGTACGCACAAGCTGTCCGATCTCACCATCTTTCTCCGCAAGTTTATTTGCCTTCTCTGCAACACCACCGGAACCTCCTGCCTCTGTGCCTTCGCCCATAAGCTGTCTGAAAACATCCAAAAGTGTCCTGATTAATGCAAACACTAACCCGAAAATGATTACTGTTGCAGCACAGATCAGTATCATCGCAACCATTGTGCCGATCACTCCATTTTTCAACAGCTCAAGTACAACAATCTGCCATACTGCCATAATCAGGAAAAACACACCAAAAACGCTTAGCAGTTTTTTCCATGCCATCTTTTTATCATCGCCCATTTTTTTATCCTCCATCTGTTTTTATTACCTAAGACTGTCCCGCAGCAGGCGGCGCAGTCTGCATTGATTTCTGCATAACCTTATTCTCATACATTGCATGATCTGCTTCACGGAATACGGATGCAAAAGAATCTATGCAGTCCGGCTCATAAAATGCGATTCCCCGCGCAATCTGTATTTTCTGTTCATACTTTGTATTGTTTTTATTGAAAACCACAATGCCATCATCAAAATTTCTCAGCAACTCATCACATATTGCCTTTTCGGCCTGTTCGATGATGATCACAAATTCGTCTCCTCCGATGCGGTATACGATATGGTCTTTAAATCCCTTTTGTATCAGTCTGCTTGCATCCCTGATCAGCATGTCACCGAATTCATGTCCAAAATTGTCATTGATCTTTTTAAGGTTATTGATATCCATGACTACAACTGCATATTTGATCTTCTCATCAGCCGCACGTTTATCTAACTTATCCACATACTCTTTATATGCAGCTTTATTGGCAACGCCTGTCAGGGCATCCGTATACGCCTGCTCATTCACATAGTCAATGTAATGCCGCAGGTGATTTACCATCTGTTGCACGCTGTCTGCAAGTACACCAACCTCATCTTTGGATTCACAGTCGATATTGACCTCAAGATTACCACCGGCAACCTTCTGTGCAGCTTCCGTAAGTTCTTTGAGCGGACGCGTCATTTCCCTGGTAACATGGATTGTGATCAAAACCGATATAAAGATGATAGACAGCGTTGAAACCAAAAACAATCGGATAATACGGTTACTCGACGCATTGATCTCCTTTGCCGGTGCGGTAACAACAAAAAACATACCGTTTTCTAACTGTCTGGCGGTCATTTTCTTCTTTATGCCATCCAGATTATAACCGACAAGATTATCCTGTGTTCCTTTTTTGTACAGTAAATTTAAGACCTTTCTGATCTTTCCATGTGTATTTTCTTCATCAAGTCCTTCCGGATAATCACGGTGATAATAAATTACATAATCTGCTCCTGCAAGGAAAGCATAACCGCTCTCATAAATCTGTACAGAATCCACCTTTTCTTTCAGCAGTGCCATATCAATATCCATGCCCAGAACACCGATAAAGTCTTCATTCCTGTATATCGGCACCACATAAGAAATAATCCAGTCATTTTTATTCTTATTGTCATACGGCTCCATCCAGAACGCCTCTTCTTTTTCGAGTGCCTCATAATACCAGTTGACATGCTCCTTATCATCCTGTGCATATTTTGAAAAATCGACAAGGGAATCTTCAGTAACTTCGCCATTTTCATCCTTGTACCAGAAAAATCCTGTCTGGGGACCAGCAAGTTCCGGATTCACTCTCATATAGACTCCGCGTGATCCTTCTGTATTTTTCACAGTATGTAAGGCAACCTCCTGCACTTTCTTCACCAGCACATCGGTATTGTCTTTGTCCATCCCGTTTTTTCCAAGTTCGCTATACTGTTCTATTGTATAATCCTGAATCATATTCACGGACTGTTCAATACTTGTCAGCGTTGCATTGATCTCCTCTGCCTTATCCTCGCAAAACAGATTCATGAACTGTGCGGAATCCTCATTTACAAGTTTATGCGTATATAGAAAACCAACATATCCAAGTGCCAGCGCTGAAAGAAGTACACATCCTACCGTCAAAGCCAGAAATTTAGACTGTAAAGACCTCATCGGCAATCCTCTCTCTCTTCTTTCTGATATAGTTCTATTATATGCATTTTGTCATAAATTGTCAAAAATTATCACTCATTTTTTGTATGTTTTTTTGAACACTTTCGACAACATTTTCTTGATTTTTTTTCCGGGAAACCCTAAAATTATTTGTGGTATGTGACCATACCACAAATATTTTTGACACAATAGAGGTATAAATTTTATGGAATTTCAAAAATTAAATGCACCATCACTCAAAGAGTTATTTATATCCGAACTTGAAAATATGATCATTTCCGGCAGACTTCCGATTGGCACGAAACTCCCATCCGAACGTGAACTTGCCTCATCCATGCAGGTTTCACGTGCCGTCGTCAACTCCGGTATCGCCGAACTTGAAAAGAAGGGGTTTGTCGTGGTAAAACCACGGATCGGTACGTTCGTGGAAGATTACCGCAGAAATGGAACTATGGACACCTTAGTTTCCATTATGAAATATAATGGCGGTTCTTTAAGCAGTGATGAGATCCGTTCCATCCTCGAAGTGCGTATTCTTTTTATGAACCTTGCAGCCCGCCTTACGATTGAAAAAGCAAGTGACGCTGAAATCGAGGGACTTACCTTTTATCTGGACAAATTAAAAAATTCCTCCACCCCGGAGGATGCCGCTGCATCGATCTTTGAATTCAGCCACGAACTGAGTTTTATCAGTGGAAATATGCTTCTGCCGCTGTTTTTTACCTCTTTCCGCGACCTTGTTTGCAGCCTGTGGGTGCGCTATGCAATAAAATACAGCATCGAGGAATTATACCAGAGTGCCTTATCCATTTATAATTTCGTCCGTGCAAGGGACGTAGACGGTGCTCTCCATTACATAGAAACTTCCACCACAGAATGTATCAGCGGAAACCGCATGATCTACTGATCTTAGAAACACCTTCAAATAAACTTCATAAAAACAGCCGGACTTTGAGGCATTCTGACCGCTGCTTCATTATCTGACGATCACAGGTCACCTCAAAATACGGCTGTTCTTATTTTTCTTACATTTTATTTTGCAAACTGGCTGTTATACAGTTTTGCATAAAATCCATTTTTCTCTAACAGTTCCTCATGTTTTCCCTGTTCCACAATATTTCCATCCCGCATGACAAGAATGATATCTGCTTCTCGGATCGTGGAGAGACGATGTGCAACGATGAAACTGGTACGTCCTTTCATCATACGCGCAAATGCTTCCTGAATCTTGATCTCGGTTCTCGTATCAATCGAGGATGTCGCCTCATCTAAGATCAGCATCGGCGGCAGACACAGCATGACTCTCGTGATACAAAGGAGCTGTTTCTGTCCCTGCGAAAGACTTCCGCCATCCTCCGAGATCACGGTATCATATCCTTTTGGCAGACGCTTGATAAAGCTGTGAGCATGGGATGCTTTTGCCGCTGCGATGATCTCTTCCTCCGTGGCATCCGGTTTTCCCATCGTGATATTTTCACGGATCGTTCCACTCCTTAACCACGTTTCCTGCAATACCATACCATAATTGCTTCTGAGGCTCTTTCTGGTCATTTCATCGATCGGTGTTCCGCTGACACGGATCTCTCCACTGTTCACATCATAAAAACGCATCAGAAGATTGATGAGTGTCGTCTTACCGCAGCCCGTAGGCCCTACGATTGCCACGCGCTGTCCCGGCTGTACGGAAAGGTTGAAATCCTCGATCAGCTTCTGTTCCGGCGTATAAGAGAAATATACATGGGACAGTTCTACGCTTCCGTCCGCTTTCTCTAACACTTTCGCACTCTCTGCATCCGGCTTCTCGACCGGCTCCTCGATCAGTTCAAACACTCGGGCAGCACAGGCAAGTGCATTCTGCAGCTCGGTGATGACACCGGAGATCTCGTTAAACGGCTTCGTATACTGGTTCGCATAACTTAAAAGACTCGATAACTGTCCGACTGTAATGCTTCCTCTGATGGCAAGAAATGCACCGATGACACCGACTGTCGCATAGACAAGGCTGTTGATAAAACGTGTTGCCGGGTTCGTGATACTTGAAAAGAAGATCGCGCGCAGTGAATATTTCTGCAGTCTTCCGTTGATCTCGTCGAACTGCTCTAACGCCTCATCCTCATGTGAAAATGCCTGCACGACTTTCTGGTTTCCAACCATCTCTTCGATGAAAGCGGTCTGTTCGCCCCGTGTCTCAGACTGCAGTTTGAACATGGAAAATGTCTTTTTTGCAATAAAACTTGCAACAAACAATGATAACGGTGTGATGACCACGACCGCAACCGTGATATTCACACTGATCGTCAGCATAAAGATCAGTGTACCGAAAATTGTCACGATTCCGGTAAAAAACTGTGTAAATCCCATCAGAAGACCATCTGCAAACTGATCAACATCCGCGATGACACGGCTGACCACCTCTCCATAAGAATGGGAATCAATATACTTAAGCGGTAAATGTTCGATCCGCTCAAACGCTTCTTTCCGGATATCACGGATCACATTGTAAGTAATCTTATTGTTGCATGCATTCATGATCCACTGCGCGGCTGCCGTGAGCAAAATCACCACTGCCATACGCTCTAAGATCACAAGGATTCCTGCAAAATCAACCTGTCCCTTCGTGATGATCAGGTCGACTGCACGTCCTGTTAAGATCGGGATATAAAGAGTCAGTGCCACGGTAACTGCCGCAAGCACGATCGATAAGCCAAGGTAAAACCAGTATCTCCGGATGTAATCAAGCACTTTTTTTACTGTTGTCTTCTGCTGGTCTGTCACTACTTTTTTCATGCCGTCTTACCTCCTTCCTGTTTCTTAAACTGTGAGTTGTAGATTTCCTGATATACCTCACAGCTTTCTAACAGCTCTTCGCTGGTTCCAAGTCCGACGATCTTTCCATCATCAAGCACAACGATACGGTCTGCATGCTGGATTGAAGCAGCTCGCTGGGAAACGATAAAGACGGTCGTCTCTCCTTCCATTTCGCGGATGGCTTTTCGAAGAGCTGCATCCGTTGCAAAATCAAGTGCGGATGCACTGTCGTCTAAAATGAGTATCTCCGGTTTCTTTACGACTGCACGTGCGATCGTTAAACGCTGGCGCTGTCCGCCGGAAAGGTTTTTTCCGCCCTGTTCGATTTCAAAATCAAGTCTGCCCTCTTTGTTGTCGATAAACTCTTTTGCCTGCGCAACTGTGATGGCACGGTTCAGATCTTCTTCTGTCGCATCCGGGTTTCCCCATTTTAAGTTCTCGCGGATCGTTCCATGGAACAACACGGCTTTCTGTAAAACCGTACCAATCTTTCCACGCAGCTCCTCAAGCGGATAATCTTTGACGTCTTTTCCGTCCACTTTAATAAAACCGGACGTCACGTCATAAAACCGCGGGATCAGGTTGACTACCGAAGATTTTCCGGAACCGGTTCCTCCGATGATACCGATCGTCTCGCCTTTTTTTACCTTAAAATCAATATCCGTTAAAGATTCGTCTCCGGCACCCGCATAGGTTAATCCTACATGTGAAAATTCCACGGCATACTCTGCTTCTTCTGATCTGTCAGCGGTATCCGTCTGCACCTTATCCACTTTCTGGCCTGATCCGTCCGTGATGGATGGCTGCATCTCAAAAATGGACTGGATACGGTTTCCACATGCAATGGATTTATTGATATTGATGATCAGGTTTGCAAGCTTCACTAACTCCACTAAGATCTGTGACATATAGTTGATCAGCGCAACCACCTCACCCTGTGTGATATATCCGTTATCAACACGGACTGCACCGGTCCAGACAAGCACCACGATCGCACCGTTGATGATCACATAGGTAAGCGGATTCATTAGTGCTGATATCTTTCCGACATAAATCTGCGCCCTTGTCAGAAGATCATTATTTTCATTAAAATGTACTTTTTCATCATCTTCCTTATTAAAAGCACGGATCACCCTGCTTCCTGTTAAATTTTCTCTTGTGATCCCAAGCACCTTATCGAGCGCTGACTGTACCTTTTTATAAAGCGGAATACTGATCAGCATGATACCGAATACGATTATGGAAAGAAGCGGGATCGTAACGACAAACACCAGTGCCGCTTTGACATCGATGGTAAATGCCATGACCATTGCGCCGAACACGATAAACGGGGAACGCAGAAACAGACGCAGCACAAGGTTCACGCCGTTCTGCACCTGATTGACATCACTTGTCATTCTCGTGATCAGTGTTGCCGTTCCAACAGTATCCATCTCTGTAAAAGAGAGGCTCTCAATGTGTGCAAACAGCGCATGGCGCAGTTTTGTTGCAAACCCGACTGCCGCCTTTGCCGCGAAATACTGTGCGGTGATCGAGCAGGTCAGACCGATCACTGCAAGCAGTACCAGCACCATACACATTTTCATAATATAGGACTTGTCCCCGGTCGCAACACCAGTATCAATGATTGCCGCCATAACCAGCGGCACGATCAGTTCAAAGGTTGCCTCGAGCAGTTTAAAAAGCGGACCTAATACACTTTCCTTTTTATAGTCTTTTAAATAAACCAGTAACTTTTTCATAGTATTCTCCATTTTTACGCTGCACTTTACGCATGACAAGTTTGGGCGTAAGCACAAACTTGAGTGTGAAAATCTTATTTTCACACTGCCCTCAAATGTTTATTTTTTAATTTTTTTCATCTGCTGCAAACCAAAGATCACTACCCCACCTATGATAAAGAACAGGATGGAAAAATTGTGGATCGTCATTGCAGGCTGTGGGGTATCCAGTGTTGTTGGGCCCATGATCACAGCATAAATAGAACCAAGCATCAGTCCGACGATCAGAAAGATCATCTGCGCCCGAAAACGCTCTAATGCCTTACGGATCAGCTTTACAATACTGAAAATACCGACTAACACACCACATCCGAATACGAATACTGTCGGAAAACTTTTTAAGTTTAAATGCAGGATATCTTTAATCGCCGTCACGATCGGCAGGTAAAGTCCCATAATTAAAAGCAGTGTGGAACCGGAAATACCAGGAAGCACCATTGCGCAGATTGCAACTGCGCCTGCTATGAATACATAAATTCCTGTTGTGACTGTCAGATGTTCCAGATTTACACTGTTTCCGCCGCCAACCGGATTAAAATAGGTGATGGCACACACAATGGCTGCCCCAACCAGTACAAACGGGCAATATGCATATTTCCCTTTTAGTGTGTCCAATTCTTCACGGACTACAATCGGAATTGCAAAAATTATAAATCCGATAAATAATGAACTGATCGCATAAATATGGGATTCAAAAACATTTGCAAGGATCAGAATCGCAAGAACCATTCCTGTTACCCAGCCGATACCGAGCTTGATCAGAAAGAAAAACGCTGTTTTCTTTTTTTCCATATTTCCGGTGATCAGATCATCGATCGAGTCGATAAACTGATCGTAAAACCCAAGCAGAAATGCCACGGTTCCACCGGATACTCCCGGGACACTGTCTGCGAGTGCCATACAAAATCCTCTGATAAACTGTATTATGTACATACGGTTACCTCTTTCTTCCTTATTAATATTTACATGTGCTGTCTGCACACCATACTGCCTATTATAATCTTTCGGCTTCTGTTTTGTCTAGTATCGTAAACATTAATATTTCTTTTTTGTATCTTTTATTTCAATTTCCCGGCGCAGTCCCAAAAGACAGATCAGATTTGGCACTGCCATCAGAAAATTAAACAAATCCGAAATGCCCCACACCACATCGAGAGTAATCACTGCGCCGAAATAAACGCATATCATATAAACGACCTGGTAAATGCGGACACCCTTTTTCCCAAACAGATACCGCACGGCGCACTCGCCATAGACATTCCATCCGATGATCGTCGCAAACGCAAACAAGACCAATGAAACCGACAGCATCTCATCGCCCCACACCGGCAGTTCCCGGAATACGGCAAAACACATCCGCTCCCCCGGCACCCCCACATAATTGCCCGGATGGGCAATCATACTTGAAACCGAAGCAATTCCTGTGATTGCACACATGACGACCGTATCCCAAAAAGGCCCTGTCATGGAGACAAGAGCCTGATCCCGCGGTGAGGCATGCTGCGCCGTCGCCGCTGCCATTGGAATTGAGCCAAGTCCCGCCTCATTTGTAAAAAGCCCTCTGGAAATCCCGGTTCTTAACCCCGCCATCACCGTTGTCCCAACCACCCCCCCTGCGGCAGCCTCCGGCACAAACGCAGAGGTCACGATCATTTTTACTGCCTCCGGGATCACCGTATAATTTTTCATCAGGATAAAAATACATCCGCCTAAATAAAATGCACTCATCACAGGAACCAGCCAGGTACATACTTTTCCAATCTGCCGGCTGCCACCGATGATCACCTTCCCCGCAAGCACCCCCGCTGCCATGCCGATGATATGCGGCGATACCGGTATCTGTTCCGTTATCGCCGCACTGATCGAATGTGCCTGCACACTGCTGCCGATCCCAAGCGACGCTAATATCGTAAACACAGAAAATAAGACCGCAAGTCCTTTCTGCTGCATGCCTCTCTCCAACACATACATCGGACCGCCGATCCTCTTTCCATCTTTTTCCGTTTTGCGGTATTTCATGGACAAAAAACATTCTCCATAACAGGTTGCAATTCCAAGCACACCGGTGATCCAGCACCAGAACACCGCACCTGCCCCGCCGACTGCGATCGCCGTGGAGATACCGATAATATTTCCCGTCCCGATCGTCGCCGCCAACGCTGTCGCAAGTGCCGAGTAGGAAGTATTATTTTTCCCGGAAAAACTAAGCCTGATCCCACATGGGATCTTACGCTGGATAAACCGCAGACGAAATGTAAAATACAGATGTGTCCCCAGAAGAAGCAGGATCTGCCCCGTGGCAGCAAGCTGACTGATTTTTTGCATAGCACACTAAAATCCCCGTATACGGATGCCCTTGTTCCAGTATACGGGGATTTTCTTTGATTCATTCTTTGATTTTTATTTTTGTGAGTGCCCTCTATGCAGTTACTTTTTTCCGCTGTTCCACCACCTGTGCCAGCCGGTCCAGACTTTTATTGCAGATCACAGTATACACACTTCCAAAAATGTTTGCCCCGATACGCAGAATCACTGCATTCTGCAGTCCAAACAATCCTGCCGCAATCGACAACGCCCCAAACGTATTGAACGCCGTCTGCCATGCATAGCCGGCAGAATAACCAACTCCGATTCCTCCAATCATGCCGATATACGGATACATGGATTCCGGAAGGATCAGATATAATGCCACAAAAACAAGGCTTCCCACGATATTAAAAAGACCTCTTTTTTCTGCCCTTCCCATGCAGTCACCGGTAAACGGCAGGCAGACTGACATACAGGCGATCCCCGCCCACATCGCTCTTGGAAGTCCCAGAAGAGACATCACAAGCATCGCAGAGGAAACAATGAAAGTCAGTTTTACATACCAGCGGTTTCTGGCAGAGGAAAGATCAAATTCCCGGAACAGATCCAAAAAAGTTCTCCGGTATGGTCTGTTTTTCTGGTTCTTATAGAAAATCACCATACAGATCACCATTCCGGCAAGCAGTCCCTCCACGCGCAGCAGATACGCATGTCCGCTCACGTCATATCCCTGTAACAGCAGATAACCGAGTACAAACGTAGAATGGTTGTACATGATCACATTGTGACATCCTAAGATCATCAGAAGCATGATACAGAATACGTTTACAAAGAATGCCGGGATGGGCGAAAGCATATTGCTAAGCCTTGGTCCCGCGATCAGTATTCCAAAAATACCGGCGATTGATAGCAGTCCATGCGTGGTTTTGATCCCAAAATCTGCCTGGCGCAGCACCAGCACTGCCAAAAGAACGGTCACTCCGACCACACTGTTTTCCGATCCGGTCAGTTTACTGTATAAGGTCACAACCGCCACACAGAATACCATCACCAGATAGACCTTAAAGTTATAGATTAAGATATGACGTCTCTTTTCTTTTTTGTCTGTTGTATTTTTGATGAGCTGTTTTGAACCTGTCGAACTGAGCTGAAGTTCCTGATAAAATGTCATAGTACTCTTGTATGATAATTAGGAAGTTAATTATCACATATTTCCTTTCTTTTAATATCGTGGTTCAATACAATTCAGATACTATGGACTTTTGA
>OFSC01001758.1_pt1 | contig 12814 bp, 6 predicted proteins | sample 1543201 | NCBI WGS metagenome assembly OFSC01 (sample SAMN04209228, study PRJEB22552) | human gut metagenome | biome: gut; material: feces | host: Homo sapiens | place: USA: Oklahoma
CTCTACTGCCTTTACGCCACCTCTGACTTGCAGATGCAGCTGAAAAAGCTGACACTGGAAACGGAAACACCGGCAGTTACCGGCGATGTCAACGGGGACGGTACAGCAAATCTGGCAGATGCAGTGCTGCTGCAAAAATACCTGCTGGGAGAAACTGCCCTGACAGCAGCACAGGCAAAGGCAGCTGATTTGCAGGCAGATGACAGCATCAACGGTTTCGATCTGGCTGTTCTGCGACAGCTTCTGACAAAGGTGGCATAATATGGATCTGAAACTTCTGCTGCAATATCCGAAGGCAGTACAGGTACTTCTGGCAGCACTGCAAAAAAGCCCTGCTTCTCTGCCGAAACTGGAAAAACTGCTGCCGCCGGAAATCCCTGCTGCGGCACTGCTCTCCGCCATGGAACAGGCAGGGTTTCTCACCAAAACCGGCAGCCGGTATGTTTTGCAACAGGAAGCACTGGAGCAGATGCAGCAGTTTTTGCAGCTATACGCCGCTGTGCAGAACCAACAGGCAGAACAGGACTTCACCCATTTTCTCGCCGCCCAACGGGAGGCAGAAACACAGCATGCAATGCTTGTCACAGAACTCGCCTTTTTTGAAAGCGTGGTTTCTGGAAACAGCGACACTGTGCATCTGCTGTACACACCCCTTGGCGGAAAAGGCTACGGCGAGCTGAGCCGTGACCCGCTGCGAAATCTGAAGTATCATCTGGTCATCACCATTTCCATGCTGACACGCTACTGCATTCAGGGCGGCATGCCGCAGGAAGAAGCATTCAATCTCAGCGACCTGTACATTCAGCGAACGGACACTGCCGTCAGTGAAGCACAGATCCATGTGCTGCACTATCAGGCAATACAGGATTTCACCGGCAAAATGCGGCGGCTGCAAGACAATACCCGCTATTCGCCGCTGGTGCTGAAAGCTATGGACTACATCAGCATTCACCTGCACAGCCGTATCTTTTTACAGGACGTTGCCGATGCTGCCGCAGTGAGTGCACCGCACTTATCCCGTCTGTTTCAGGCCGAAGTACACCTTAGCATCAGCGAATACATTGCCATTAAAAAAGTAGAAGCTGCCAAGAACCTGCTCCAGTACACCGAGCACACTGCCGCCTCGATCAGCAGCCTGCTCAGTTTCAGCTCTCAAAGCTATTTCATCAAGGTATTCCAAAAATACGTGGGCATGACCCCGAAAGAGTACCGGAAGCAGTTCCATGACAGCACTCATTTCTGATAAGGCAACAGCATAAAACAACAGCCCCGCACTTCTCCGGAAAGAGAAATGCGGGGCTGTTTGCTTGGAATCAGCAGTTCAGAGAAGCCGAAACTGCGGGTTTGGAAATCCGCGTGGAACAGGTGCGGATTTCCTGTAAAAAGAAATGGAGATGAATAATGAAGCTAGCTTAGTTGGCTTTGGCTGTGCTCTGGTAGGTCACCCATTCATAGCTTGCAGTCAGAGGTGTCTTGCCGTCGAAAGGCTTCAGCCAGTCGTTGACACCAATTCCGGGCCATACGTTCATCATGATCTTGCCGGCAGTGGACGGGATATTGCTGGTGGCTGTGTAGACCGCCTTGCCGTCCACATACCATGTAATGTAATCCTTCTGCCAGTCGAATCCATAAGTATGATATCCCTCCGATGCATCAAAGCCCAGATCGTACATGTACTCATGATTGCCGACACCATTGGTGTAATAGTTGAGCTGTACCTTGGTGGTATCCTTACCCAGAACCTCTACATCGATCTCGTCCCACGGGTTATTCTCCGAGGGGCCGGTATAGGTAAAGAACGAGGAAACCACGCCATCATTTTTGATTGCCTTCATGGAAGTTTCGTAATAACCATAGTGATAGTGCTCCAGAGAACGGTACTCTGCACCAGTATAGTTATACTGACCGGAACTGTCCTTGTCAATGGTCAGATTCAACACGCCGTTGTCGAAAGAAGTATTGTTCTTTGTCCAGCCGCAGTCAAAGGGATTGCCGTTTGTCCAGCCGTCCGAAGCTTCAAACAGACTGGTAGCACCCTTACGGAAATCTGCCAGTACTTCCGCATCGGCACTGGGTTCATTGCCCTTGGTGTCGTCCTTGCCGGAAGTATTGTCGTCTTTCTGCACCAGCTTTTGCCGCAGCACTGCCAGATCGAAGCCGTTTACCGTATTGTCTGCCTGTACATCTGCCGCCTTTGCCTGTGTTTCTGTGAGAGAAACTTCTCCCAGCAGATACTTTTGCAGCAGTACAACATCCGCAGTGTTGACTGTCTGATCCTGATTTACATCGCCGGAAATGATGTCATCATGTTCCGGTGTTTTTGCGGTGCTGTTCATCGCCAGCAGGCAGGTCAGCGGAGAGTTCCAGTAGATCGTGATCTCATTGGTGGAATAGCTTTCCCAATGGTCTACATAGCACTTTGCCGACGGAGAATTTGCACAGTATGCCTTTGCAGCACTGTCCTCCAGACCGGAATTGACACCGCCGACCAGCATACCTTTCATTGCCTGATTCTTGGCCATAGACGGTCTGTGGTGCGGGTGTTCCGGTGAAACCGTGCCATAGCCAGTCACGAAGCACTCTCCCATTGCGTTATTGCCCAGCAGATAGTGGAGATTGCTGCGGGAAGTGTCCAGATAGGTGCTGTCCTCAGTCATCTGGTATGCCAGATTCAGGATCATGCCGGAAGTGGCAACGCCCATATTGCTGCCCCAGTTATATTTGGAAACCGACACCCCATAAGGGTTGCTCTGGGAAAGACCTTTCATTTTGTCGGCTTCTTTCAGAATGGAAGTCTTTACACGGGTGTAGAGGTCAGAGTTCGTATCCACACCGTCCATAGTGAGAATGGCAATATTACCATAGTCTCCCACTTCCATCCAGTCCATGCCATTCTGCACACGCATGCTTTCCAACGCAGTACGATATGTGTCCTCACCGGTAGCACGCCACATCTGTGCTGCTGCCCAGTAGCGTTCGTCAATATCGGAAGTGTCGCCATAATCGCCAGTCGTAATGTCAGACGGATTAGAGAAGATAAAGTTGGGATTTTTTTGCAGGAATGCCCACGCGTTCTTTGCAGCATTCAGGCACTTTTCCGCAAAGTCCTTGTCGACCTTCTGGTAGTATTCATATGCCATTGCCATCGACGCACAGAAATCGGCAGTCGCTGTGGTGGAAACCGGCGTTACGATCAGTTCGTCCGTTTCCGTTTCCGGCATCACATAACCGGGGAAATTCTCGCAGCTGACCTTGTGGTGCACACCGCCGGTCTGGCTGTCCTGCATTTTCAGCATCCATTCCAGTTCATAGCGTACCTCGTCCAGCACGTCCGGAACACCGTTGCCGCTTTCCGGAATGCCAATGCTGTCGCTGAACAACTCCGGATTGGCATCATATGCAATCAGCAGGTCTGCCACAGACTTTGCACCGGGAACAACATATCTGCCGTAGTCGCCGGCATCATGCCAGCCGCCGCTGACATCGATTTTTTCGTTGGTGTGATAAACTGTTGCCAGCGTGTCATGGCAAGCCACATGCCCGAATGTGCTGTCCTTCACCTCCGTGCCGCACCGCTGGAGGTACAGCATTTTCACGCTGTCGTCCAGCAGACTGTCGTAAACGTCATTACCAATGGTGAACGAATACGACTGATCCAGACCGCCGCAGGTGATATAGTATGTACCAGCTTCTGTTACGGCGGAGAAATCTCCCGTCCAGTTGTTTTCATCGGCGGAAGAATAAAACGTCGGAGCCGACAGTTCCCCGGTATAAACCACCTGTCCGCTGTCTGCGTTGACGACGGAAAAACTGGTTTCACTGGTCACGTCACGGAACACAGCTGTCTTGGTTTCGTCCGGCTGATAACCTACCTGATCGGTCATGATCGACGGAGCATAAGGCAGGACAGAAGTATAATCCACGTTGGAATCATCTACCAGTTCTACCTTTACATTGTCCAGATAAATAGTATGTGCCGGCAGATCTTCCTCGTTTTCCAGTCCGCAGTTGAACACCAGCTTGGACATGACATCTGAATCCTGCTTCATGGTGAATTCATAATCCACGGTCTGCGGTTCTGCGGTCAGATCAAGTCCTTTCCAGGTGTACGCCTGATAGGTGCCGCCGTTCTGCTGGATCATGGCTTCCACATAACGGTCTGTGGTGGAAGAGATCTCATAGCTAACACGGTACACCCCGTTTTTGTACAAGGGGATAATATCATAGCTGCACTGTACAGAATAGTTCAGCTTTCCCACAGAATCGATTTGCAGGGCAAGCTTACCGTTTTCCGTAGTCAGGGTTGCCTTTCCGCCGCTTGCCTGATAGGTGTCCCAGCCGCTGGTGCCGCTGTCAAATGTGGAGTTGCTGACCAGATTTTTCACTTCCGCAGAAGCCGGCATCGCTGCCAGACTACCCATGCTCAACACTGCCGCACAGAGCACTGCCAGACATTGCCGAAGTCCTTTGATTCGCATCATACTCATTTCCTCTCTTTCTGAAAACAGCATGCCGCTGTTTCTGTGTAATTTGTCTGCACAGAATGTATGAAAAACAATATCACATCTTCTGTGCAAACGGCTTTATGCGAACAACTCATTATCTTTAGTATACCACATCTTTCACAAGGATAATACTATTTTTCATGACAAAAATAGTAATTTCATGATATGTTATCAAAAAAGACCTGACGAGAAAATTTCCCGTCAGGTCTAGTGTTTCCCTAAGGCAATACCGCACAAAGATTGTGCGACAGATGCGTGCGGGAAGATACGAAACAGGCTCTGAAGGGAAATTTGCAAGCAGATGGCGTGCAAAGTCGCCAGACGCTCTTTGTGCGGTATTGCCTTATGTCGTACTGGTTTCCAGCTTCAGCAACAGCATAGACGGTGTGCCGTTGTCGTTCTTTTCATCGGCATAGTCCAGCGTGGACAGCATGACCCAGTGGTCTTCTTCGGACACTGTAACATCGTCCTTTTTCACCGCCGCCATTTCCAGCAGCTGCTCCAGCAGCTGCGGCTGCTCTGCGGCATCTGCCGTCATGATCTGGTCTATCAGTTCCTGTGCAGGGCGGGTTGCTGCAATGCTGGCAGTCACCTCCAGACGATACCGTTCATCAGGCAGCAGCAGTACACCGTCTGACAAGTCCGCAAATGCCGACTCCTGCAAAAAATCGTCCAGACTCCCGAACATGGCACTATTGTTCATATTATGTCCGAACACCAGCGAAAAAAAGTCGCTGAAATCCACCGCATTCCGGCTGTCCAGAAACGGGGTGCCGTACAAGTCGTAGCCACCTTCATAGTTGTGGTCGGTGTATCTATCGCTGTCTGTGCCGCCCATGAGCGGATAGTCGATCATCGTCTGCGGCAGCACCAGCCAGCCGATCATGTCCGGATTGTCGGCACAGCCTTTTTGCAGCAGCGTTTCCCGCCGTTTTAGATTCTGGTCATCGTCCCACGACCGCACCTCGCTCTTGCCGTCCATTCCGCGGAACACTTCCAGTACATGGCTCTCGCTGGAGTTGAAATAATGGCTTTCATGCAGAAAAACAGCAGACGAAATCACTGCCACCGCCAAAAGCAGGCTCACTGCGATCCCAAAAATCTGACTGTAAATTTTTTTCTTGGATTTTGCACTTCTTTGTTTCATCAGATGCCCCCGTTTCCCACATATTCATGTATATATTGTAACAAATTCGTACAAAAATATAAACACGTTTCTGAGAAGAATTCGGGAAATTCTGGAATTCTCTATAATTTGTCCATACTCGAAATGAGATCACCCTCATTGATGCTGAATCAGATGATCCAGCAGAATCTTCACGCCGATCAGGATCAGCACCACGCCGCCGGCGATCTCCGCCTTTTTCTCAAAGCGGTTGCCAAAGCGATTGCCGATCCAGACACCGCAGAACGACAGCACCAGCGTGACACAGCCAATGATGGAAACGGAACTCCAGATCTGCACGTCCAGACAGGCAAACGCGATCCCCACCGCCAGAGCATCGATAGAGGTGGCAATCGCCAGCATGAACAATTCCTTGTGATCCAGCCTGGCATCACTTTTTTCAGCAGCCGATTCTTCCTTTTCGTGGAACACGTCCCAGAGCATTTTTCCGCCGATGAATGCCAGCAGCACAAATGCGATCCAGTGGTCAAACGCCTGAATATAACGGGAAAATGATGTACCCAGCAGCCAGCCCAACAGCGGCATCAGTGCCTGAAATACGCCGAAATACAGCCCGATGACCAACGCCTGACCGTACCGCATCTTCCGCATGCCCAGCCCCTTACAGACCGACACTGCAAATGCGTCCATTGACAGTCCGATCGCTGTCAGCAGCAGTTCTACAATTCCCATAAAACAGTTCTCCTTTTTATGCCTGAGGCATGGCTTTTTACAATAACTTATGCAATTACAAATCAGTATAGCACACGCCATTTCAGTTTGTCAAGGCAAACCATACTAATACAAAAAACCCGACACGGGATCGCTCCCGCATCGGGTTTTTCTTATGCTGTCATAGCCTTGTTGTCAGAAACGCTTACGCGTTCGAAATCAGGGAATCTGATTATTCAGCCCACATAGAGCCCTTCAGGTTCTTCAGTTCCGGGCAAACCGGATTGTCCCAAGTAGTGCTCTTGTAACCAGCACCCATCAGAGCTACATAGTAGGTCTGATAGAACAGGTCAGTAGAGTTGATATTGCCGGTAGCATCGTTGTTTTCGCCAGCCTTGCTTTCGGTATCAATATCAGTCAGGAAGAAGGACAGCTTCTCCAGATTTGCATTGTTTGCATACTTGGTATTATCCAGCAGCTTAGAGGTCTTATAGCCTGCACCCAGTCTTGCAACATAGTAGCAGCTATAGAACATATCTGTGGAGTCAACCTCACCAGACAGGTCGGTATCGCCCTTTACGCCGATGTAAACCTTTGCAGTAGCAACAACCTTGCCGTTGTACAGAATGTCGAGATCATCTTCAACATATGCACTCTTTTCAGCGTCATACATTGCCTTCGGGTTTGCATAACCAAAGGTCAGATCGTCCATAACGCTTTCGCCGTTTACAGTTGCAGACTTCACGAGATCAGCAGCCTTGAACGCACGACCGTCAACAGACAGGTAGAAGTTTGCGTCCGGATTTGCTTCGATCTTCAGCTCAGCTTCAGCAGTTGTTGTTGCGGTAGTAGTCTCAGTAGTTGCTGCAGTAGTAGCCTCAGTGGTTGCCTCAGTGGTTGCTTCGGTAGTTGCCTCAGTGGTTGCTACGGTAGTTGCCTCAGTGGTTGCTTCGGTAGTAGCCTCAGTGGTTGCCTCAGTGGTTGCTTCGGTAGTTGCTTCGGTAGTTGCTGCAGTGGTTGCTTCGGTAGTTGCCTCAGTGGTTGCTGCGGTTGTAGCTGCAGTGGTTGCTGCGGTTGTAGCTGCAGTAGTTGCTGCGGTAGTAACCTCAGTAGTTGTTGTAGCGGTTGCTTCTGTAGTAGTGGTAGTAGTTGCCTTCGGAACCTTTACACAGATGTAACCATCCTGCAGGTCAACAGTTTCAGCGAAGTCATACTTCACGTTGCTGCTGTTTGTCAGAGCGAAACGATCGATAGAAACCGGAACAACGTTGCCGTCGCCATCCTTGGAGTAAGAGATGTCGGTGCCCAGTTCAGCCCAGTTTACAGGGAATACATAGCCGCCCAGTGTTTCATCATATTTGATGCCATACTTAGTAGCCAGTGCCTGTACGGTTGCTTCGTCCGGAATTGCGATCGGCATGCTGTACAGTGTGCCGTTTGCAGAAGCCGGTTCTACGAAATCGGTGTTTGCATCACACATCAGACCGAAGTGGATCTTGGTGTTTGCTTCTTCCTTCCAGAAGTTCATCAGGTCGATCTGGAATGTCGGCATAGTTGCATATACCGTATTTCTCAGATCCTTGTAGTAACGGTTGAATACCTTGACCTGCATGTCGGTTGTACCATACGGCCACTGGAGCAGTTCCTTGGTTGCTTCCGGCAGATCAATTGTACCCTGCAGGGCACCGGTCTTCAGAGCGTTCTGAACAGTAATTGCATAGCTCAGGTTGTCACCATCAGTGGAGCCCTGACCCGGAGTTACTGTCAGCTTATCCAGAGCCCAAACCATCTTCTGGGTTACAGGCTCTTCTGTTGTGGTAGTGGTTGCAGCTGTGGTTGCAGCAGTTGTAGCAGCTGTGGTTGCAACGATGCTAGCTTCTGTAGTGGTTGCAGCAGTTGTAGCAGCTGTAGTTGCAGCAGTTGTAGCAACTGTGGTTGCAGCAGTTGTAGCAACTGTGGTTGCTGCGGTGGTAGCTTCTGTAGTTGTGGTAGTAGTGGTTGTGGTTTCTTCGGTAGTGGTAGTTGCGTCAGTTGTAGTGGTTTCTGCATCAACGTATACCTTGTATGCACCTGCTACGTAATCTACGCTGGTGTGGATATCGTTGTTTTCAGTATCACGATAGTCAAAACGCTTAACCTCAACCGGTGTCAGGTTGCCCTTACCATCATCGCTGTAGCCGATGTCTACGCCGTCTTCCATCCAGTTTACCGGGAACTCGTAGTAAGAACCGTTTTCATCAGACTTCAGTTCCAGATTGTTTGCTTCTGCAACAGACTTTACAGTTGCCAGATCAGCAATGTCCATGGTGAATGTTGCCAGTGTTTCGCCGGAAACAACGCCCATGCTGCCGTTGGAGCTCATGGAGAATACCAGACGACCAGTTTCGCTGTATTCCTGTGTATTCAGCATAGTCTGGCTCAGTGCCGGATATACATTACCAACCTTGAAGCAGTTGGAGATCTTCTTGTAAGAACTCGGGATAGACAGGATCTGACGAGTTACTTCCGGAACGAGCAGAGAACCAACAACACCCGGAGTGTCGATACCGTTGGTCTGTGTTACGTTCAGCTTTACCTTAGAATCGCTCGGCTTGCAGTTCACCTTGTCGATTTCCCACTTGATGGTCTTTTCAACCGGATCAGTGCTCTTGTCAACATAAACCTTGAAGCCGCCGTCGATGTACTTCACCTGTGTATGAACATCGTTATCTTCGGTGTCACGATAGTCAAAACGCTTAACTTCAACCGGTGTCAGGTTGCCCTTACCGTCATCGCTGTAGCCGATGTCTACGCCGTCTTCCATCCAAGTTACCGGGAACAGATAGTACTTACCGTTCTTGTCGCTCTTCAGTTCCAGACCAGCTTCCTTAGCTGCTGCTGTAACGGTGTCCTTATCAGCAACGTCCATAGTGAACGCAGCCAGAGTGTTACCAGAAACAATGCCCATGCTGCCGTTGGAGCTCATGGAGAATACCAGACGGCCAGTTTCGCTGTATTCCTGTGTATTCATCATGGTCTGGCTCAGTGCCGGATATGCATCGCCGATCTTGAAGCAGTTGGAGATCTTCTTGTAAGAGCTCGGAACAGACAGGATCTTGCGGGTTGCTTCCGGAACGATCATAGAACCAACGATACCAGTGGTGCTGATACCATTTGTCTGTGTTACTTCCAGCTTAACCTTCTTGTCGCCCGGTTCGCAAGCTACTTCGCCGATCTTCCAAGCGAATTCATCGCTCTTGTCATCGGTGGTAACAGTAGTTGCAGCGGTTGTTGCAGCAGTGGTGCTGTTTTCAGTGGTTGTAGTTTCTGCGGCAGTGGTGGTGGTATCTGTTACAGTACCGTCGCCAACTACGATCTTTACGATTGCCTTGGAAGGATCCTGCGGCAGAGAGTAAGTAGCTGCATCCTTCTTACCCTGAATTGCAGTGGACATATCTTCCAGCGGACCTACTGTTGCACGATAGTTTTCCTGATCTGCCTTTACGCTGTCGAAATCAGCAGCGGACGGCATCGGGATCAGATCCTTGTTTGCATTGCGGCTGCAGATCTGTACATAATAGGTGCCTTCTGCGGTATCCTTCGGAACAACAACATCGAAGGAAGTGAAACGCAGGTCAGTAGACTTTCCACCAACAAAGTATGTACGGTCATCCGAAGAAGCAGCAATGAAGCCCCAGGAATAGTAGTTGTTGATGTCCGGAACGCAGTCATTTCCATCAGAGTCCTTTACGAAACGAGTGGTGGAATAGCACGGCAGATCTACTGTAACAGTCTTTTCAACATAGTTTGCAGCAACTTCCCCGCCCGGATTGATGTAGGAATATTCGATGTACGGTGTACCGTCTTCCTTCTGCTTGACATCGCATTCCTGTACCTTATGGGACTTGTGAGTAGCCTTATCTGCATTCTTGTCTGCCAGATAATCGTCTGCATTTGCATAGTAGTCGTATTCGAACTTGACCTTGTTGTCGCCGTTGGCGATCAGATTGGCACCAAAGATCTTGTCACAAGCAATTTCTCTGACTACGCCGTTACTCTGAGCGTCGTTGTAGCTCCAGGTGTGCAGGTCTTCATCCTCTTCGAACATCGGGGACATGCAGAATGCACCGCTATACGGAGTGCCTACGATTGTGCCCAGACCGTTCGGCATAGTGACATCATGCTGGTTGACCTTGGTAGATGCGTTGAAAACGTTCTGATAGTAGATACTGTTTGCAATTGCACCGCCGTCTGCGAAGGTAGCGTCCTTGGTTGCAACCCAGTTCAGCTTTACAGAGCTCAGGTAGTTGTCATCAGGCCATTCTTCAGAATCGATGAAAACGTCCAGAGTCTTGGTAACATCGCCAGCAGCGATCTCGTCCTTAGAGATGCTGATGGTCTGTACGCCGCTTCCCTGCTCCTCGAGGAGGAAATTGTACGGTGTGCCGCCATTTTCGGTCTGTTTTGTGGGAATCGAAGCCGAAACCGACAGTGCACTGAACGGCAGTGCAGAAACTGCCATCAGAGCTGCAACGCCGAAGGACAGAACCTTCTTTGTTCGTTTCTTCATGTTTTCCTTTCCTTTCCTTGCCGGTATTGCCGACAAATACGTAAATGAAATATTGCCTATATCAGGAGCCGCATTCCCCCTCGGAACACTTCTCCTAAATATACGAAAAATTTGTGGTTGCCGTGAAACAGATTAGTCTGAATACGGCAGAGTCTTAATGATGTTTACGAGGAACATCAGCAGTGTGGTTGCGTCCTGCGAGCCAACTTCTTCATCACCGTTGCAGTCTGCGTTCTTCCGCTGTGTGTCGTTCAGAGTAACCACGCCGGCTGCTGCCTTGTTCAGCATAACGGCATCGGTAATGTCCACGCGGGCATCACAGTTGACATCACCGTACAGCACGCTGCCCGGTGCTACCGTACCGGTAACAATGTTGCCGGAGATCGTGGTAGTTGCCTTTGTGACATCTGTTTTGCTCTCAGTAGCGGTAGTAGTCGCTTCTGTAGCGGTGGTATCCTTGCCGCCTTCAGTAGTGGTCACAGTGGTTTCAGTGGTGGTCTGCTTGCTGCCGATGGTCACGGAGCCAGCTTCTGCGTTGATCGTATAGGTAGCGGAATCGCCGCCGTATACATAGCCGATCACCATGCTGGAATTGTTCTTGCCGGAGCCGTCATAAGTTTCACGGGTAACCGGTGCGAAGTCGATCGGAGTTACGGTGCCGTCTGCCACGCCGTCCTTTACAGTACCGGTAATGGTCAGGATCACACCGTCCTCAGAAATCCAGGAATTGGAGTCCAGTGCGGTCGTCCAGCTGACAGTGATCTCGCCGTCCTTGATGTTGGTGGCAAATACCGGAGCATCGCTGGCGGTACTGTCGCCGGAAACATCAACATCAGCGGACTTGCCGATCTTCACGCTGTCTACGTTCAGAACAGTCTGATCATAGGTCACTGCGAAGTCCATGACGTTTACCTTCGTAGACGGAATGTCTTCCAGAGAAACGTCTACAGAAAATTCTCCGCCAGCCTCTGCCTCTACCTTTGCACCCTTCAAGGTCACTGCTGTGTCAGCAGCCGAAACCTGAAACGAAACAGCAGTAGAAGCAAGCATTGCAAGTGCCAGAGCACCAGCAAGTGTGTGTTTTGCTTTCATGTGTTATCCTCCTCTGATTGTCCGCACGCCCTGCCGGTGTTCCAGGCCGGCGGCATGCAGTCGAAAAAATCTTGGTCGAAATCTCCGCAGGAATCGCTTCTCTGATTCATGCTGTTCCAATTATTCTTATTATAGAATATCCCAACAGAAAAGTCAATAGATACGCAAAGTTTTTGTGTAAACTCGACGAATCAGGAAACCTATAATTGTATAATATCCCAATACGCCAGACCAGCCGGCTCGCATTTTGCCATGCGTCCGGCAGTTTCGCACAAAAATGGCACGTTTCAGGCTGGCAGAACCTGCCGGATACGGGCAAGGGGACACCGAAAAATCAAGGCGGTGTTCCCGCATCCTGGCGGCTTTTCTGCTTATATGTTCCTGCACTGCAGGGCAGGCAGAAACCTTCATTCAAATTATACTCTAAAACTCGCAAAATGTAAAGAGAGATACGCATTTTTTAGTAGAATTGTACAAAATATAGACTTCATTTTTAGAGTATTCCACAAGAAACGCAGTGCGTTTTCGACAAAAACCGTTGGTTTTTTGGAATCAGCACCGGCAGACCGCCGGAAACGGGAATTTTTTGCGAAAAAACGTTTTCCACAAGTTTTCCTCTTTGGTGGATTTTTTGTGGAAAACACCTCCGCCGTCCGCCGAAATGGTTTTCCACAATGTTGAAAACTGTGCCGGATCGACGCGGCACTTCTTTTCCACAAAGCTGTGGGAGAAGTTTTCCACTTTGGGGAATGCGGACACTGCTTAATAGCCTCTCCTGAAAGGAGAGGGGGACCGCCGTTAGGCGGTGGAGAGGTTTTTTCGTAAAATCTT
>OFSC01001778.1_pt1 | contig 12659 bp, 15 predicted proteins | sample 1543201 | NCBI WGS metagenome assembly OFSC01 (sample SAMN04209228, study PRJEB22552) | human gut metagenome | biome: gut; material: feces | host: Homo sapiens | place: USA: Oklahoma
GCAACAAGTTGCACCCACCGTCTCGCCTCCCGGCTCGGTCGGTGCTTCTGCACTAAAGTGCAGAGGTTTCCACCGGAAACCCGCACCCTTTGCAAGGGGGCAAAAAGGTTTATTTTAATCTATTTGGCGCGGTTTAGCCGCTTTATCAAAGTCTATTCCTCTGCAGTTGGGTACTTTAAGTCTTCTTTAGTCCAATCTTTAATTATTTCAAGAAATGCCTTTGCTTCCTCCTTAGCTTGAGGAAGATTGTGGTCAAGGCAGTTGCCGCATTCCTTAGGCGATGCACCCGGAATAACGCCCCAATAATCTGCAATAAATTGAAATGCCTCTTTAATAAGATTTATTGAATAATTATCGCTTAGGCTTCTCGTAAGAAAATAAAATCCTGTTCTGCATCCCATAGGTCCGAAATAAATAATATTGTCGCCAAATTCGGTATTTCTTACATAAGTTGCAAAAAGATGCTCAATTGTGTGCATAGCGGCATTGGTCATAACAGGCTCTCTGTTGGGCTTGCGCATACGGATATCATAAGTTGTGATATCATCGTCGATTCTGCTGATATAAATACCTTTTTTAAGTATATTATGGTCTATTTGAAAGCTTGGAATAGTTTTCATTTTACTTCAACTCCTGTTAAAAATGATTTGTTTTGCGTTATTTTATATGTGTCCTCTCCTGCAAAAAACTTGTTAATCATATCGATTGCATCGGATTTTGCAAATTCAAATAAATCCTCAAAGCTGTCATTTCTTTTCAGCTTGTTATAAGGCGAGGTCCACGTCTTTCGCTCTATATTACCATACTTTTTCGCTTTTTCCAAGTCTTTTGGCCTCATCAATGCACTAAATTTAAAATTATTCAAAAAAGGAGCAACTATGCCGTCAATAATTTTGACGAGATTTTCCTTTTTGCCGCTTTTGTCGGTTGTAAGCTTTTGAATATATTTCAAATCTTTTATCGCAGTTTTTACATCATTTGGCGTCACTTTTTTATTTGTAACATTGCTTGTAACATAACTTATCATTTTTGCAAGCTCGTCAAGCTCTGCTTCGTTAAAAATAATTGTTCCCTCGGTATCAAAAAGGTAAGCGTTTTCTGTTTTTAACCTTTTAGTCAAAAGGTAAGTGTCCATTGAAAACTCAATCGTATTGTGCGCCGTGTGGCTGTTGAGGTGCGGATATTTTTCAACCATTTTGTTTTGAATAGCATATACATACGGGTGGCAGTTTCGATCGAGTGCATAGTGGAGTATAAACCCTGCGGCATAAGATTTTGCAACATCTTTGCTTTCTGACAAATTGATGTATTCCCTCATTTTGTCAAGTATATCGCTCGGCTTTGCTCTGTGCAGGAGCGAACCGATTTTTCTCATTGATTTTCCTATCATCCACGGCAGAACCCTGTGGTCAAAAAATATGTCCGGCCCCTGCGTGCCGATAAAAAGTGCCGCATCATTTAATTTAAATTCAACGCAGTTTTCAATTTCTTCTTTTAATTCTTTTGCAAAAATATAATGTGTGGAATATGCCGGCATTAAATCAGTCCTTTAAAATCGTTGGGGAAGTCGCTGTCAACCGTGATTTTTTCATTAGTAATCGGGTGAGTGAAATAAATTGTTTTGCAATGAAGCGCTTGCCTGTTAATCTCAGCGCAGTCGCCGCCGTAAAGCGTGTCACCCAAAAGGGGAGAACCGAGATGGGCAAAATGCACCCTTATTTGATGAGTTCGTCCCGTTTCAAGGTTTAGCCTTAAAAGCGTGCTTTTACCATCGGTTTTAATCACCCTGTAGTGGGTAATCGCTCTTTCGCCGTCGTCAAAAACGCCACGCTCAATAATGCTTTCCCTTACTCGCCTAATCGGCAAATCAATTGTGCCCTCGCCCTCAAATTTGCCCTTGACTATCGCATAGTAGTCCTTTTTTATTTTACCTGCAAGTTTACTTGCCGCAAGTTCGTTTTTAGCAATTAACACAAGACCGCTCGTATCCCTGTCAAGCCGATAAACCGCCCTAAAGGCACAGTCGCTTTCCATATAACAGGCGGCAACGTTTGCAAGCGTGTCACCACGGTGATTTCTGCTTTCGTGAACAGGCATAAGCGGCGGCTTGCTTAATACCAAAATATCTTCGTCGTCATAAGCGACCTTAACTTTATCGCAGATGAATTTTTCGGGCATTTTGCCCTTGTTTTTAATCCTTATTTTAAGCACATCACTTGTATGCAAAACCGCAATTGCCTTTGCAAATTCACCGTTTAGGCTTATTCCGTTTTCGTCCTGCTTCAGCTTTGTCAAAAGAGCGCTTGATACACCGAAATTTCTTAGGAAATCCCTTATCATCAGCCCGTCTTGCTTTTCTTCAATTTTAAACGTAATTTCTCTCATGAATTTATTATATAACAAAAGGTGATTAATAGCAAATTTAGATTAAAAATTCAATCTTCCGAAATTCCTTGATTTTTCAAGGCTTACCGCCTATCAAATATCAAAACCTTATGTATTTTCCCTTGTTTTTGCCCTTATGAGCCGAAACAAGGGAATTTTTTATGCTTCGCCCACAACCTTATCCAAGAGCCTTGCGGAAGTCCGCTTCGCTTCTCTGGTAGAGTGGGCATAAATGTTCATTGTGGTACTGACATCAGAGTGTCCGAGAAGTTCCTACACATCTTTGGGTTTTGCACCGCCCGAAAGCAGATTGCTTGTGTAGGTATGGCGGAGTGTGTGGAAATGAAAGTCCTCCAATCCCTCAACCTCTGCTTTTGCCTTGCGGCAAATCTGACCGACTGCACTTGCAGAAACAAAAGCACCGTCCTCTTTTAAGCAGACAAAGGATAATTCTCTGTCATTTTCGGGCGTTTCCTGTGTTCTTTGCAGACTGTAAACCTCATAATAAGTACGCCCTTTTTCTTTGACCGTCTTACAGTAGTTCAGATGATACAGTTCGCCATAAAGGAAACGGTTTTTATGCTGTTCTGTTTTTACTTTCCGTAAGATGTCCGCCAATGTGTCACAGAAATCAACGGTACGGACTTTACTGCGTTTTGTCGTGCCGACTTCGTGCTTATGCCTTGTGCCATTGTACCGCATACTGCGTCTTACGGTTAGATACTGCTCGTCAAGGTTGATGTCCTGCCAAGTCAGACCGCAGACCTCTCCGATACGCAAGCCTGCATAGTAGGCTATCTGCACCGCAAGCAACGCAGGGTGTTTCTTTTGGGTTAAGAAGTCCGTCAGTTTTTGGTATTCCCCGTGTGTAATGGTAGGAACAGGAACAATATCTTCTTCGCTGTCCGAGAAAATATCTGTTTCCTCTTTTCTGCCACGCAACTTCACATACTGCATCGGGTTAAAGGTTATCAGCCTTTTCGGAAATACAGCAAAACGAAATGAATTTTGCAGTACCGCCGAGAATTGCAGCATATAGCCTTTACTCATCGGCTTTGAAGTTGTACCGCCAGGATTTATCCCTCCGTAACTCATCAGGTCGATAAACGACTGTAAATGGTCGGCAGTCACGGTTTTCAGTTTTCGGCTGCCAATGGGATATTTTTTAATCTTTTTGACTGCCGCCATATATGCCATAACCGTACCGTTGCTAAGGCTGCCGGGCTTCAGTTCTTCCTCTACCCACATATCCAGCATTTCGCCAACCGTGATGTTTTCGGCTTTCCCGACAAACTTCTTTTCCTCATAGTCAGCGATTGCTTTTCTGAGCAGGGCTTCTGTTTCAGACTTGCTTTCTGTTCCCACAAACTCTTTCTGTACTTTTCTGCCGCTTTCATCTTCGATATAGAAGCGTGCGTACCACTTTTTACCTTTTTTTCTTACAGAACCTTTTGCCATAGATAAATTTCTCCTTTCTATCCGTGGCAATCGGGACTGTGACATATGGTGTGCGTAAAGTAATAGTGTCACTTATGCCGATGAATGTCAATCGGCATTTTCACTTGTCAAAGTGCCACGGAATTTTTCTTTTTCAGCAACCCTTTCCTCGGCTGCTGTCACTATCCCGAACAGGTCGCCCATCTTTACAGCGGTGCGTCCCTCATCGTAGATATGTAAAATTCCATCTAAAAACTGCTTCATATTCTCGATAGGAAGTTCCATTTCTTTACGGTAAACTCTTTCCATAATCGCCCCTGACTCAATCGCATAGCGGCGTAAGGACTGCTTTAAGCCCTCGTCCTCCGCTACACGGTCAACCTCAGCCATAGCGTCTGCAAAGTGATAAGTCATAACCGTATAGAGGTCAATCATCTTTCCGAGGAATGTGGTGAGCAGCTGTTGGTGCGGTTCTCCCTTTACCACAGAAGAAACGGTATCAAGATAATTTTTGATATGTTCCTCCATATCCTTTGCACATAAAGTGCGGCTGTCGTATTCCTTATCTTCGGAAAGTCCTGTCAGCCATTCGGGAGTGGTCAGGAGTGCTTCTGCCAGTCCGTTGATAATCATTGTACGCTTCGGGTCTACACCGTCCGCTTCATATCTCTGAATGGTAGATTTGTTTACTCCGACACGCTTACCAAGTTCGGGCATTGTTAAGTTTAACTCTGTTCGGCGTTCTTTCACTCGTTCACCGACCTGTTTTGCGGTGAATGTAATTTCTTGTTTCAAGGTTTTCACCTCCTATTGATGATAGTATAGCACAGAAAAACTTATTTTGCAACCATAAATTTAATAATAGGCAAAAATATTTCTTGATAAGTTGCAAAACAAGTTGACAAGAGATAGCAAAATAAGTATAATTACAGATACATAGTTGCAAAATGCGTATTTTGAAAGGAGGTTGATAAAATGAGCAACATCAAAATGGGTTTAACCATAGAAGAAGCCGCAGAATGTACGGGTATCGGAAGAAATACAATGCGTAAGTTGGTAGACTGGGGCAAACTTCCCGTCCTCAAGGTCGGAAGAAAAGCGATTATCCGCAGGGATACTTTAGAGCGATTTATGAGCGTCAATCAGGGAAGAAACCTGCTCAATGAAAACGATGTTCGCAAAGTAGAATAACCATTCTCCAAGCCCTCGGCGTTTGAGAGCGAAATACACCCCTCGCACAAATCTTCGAGTTGTACTCTGGGTATTTCGCCCTTGCAGGGGGCTATGTATCACAGCTTCGGACAATGCACCGCCGCTATGATACAGAAGAAAACAGCACGCTGTTTTCTTCGCTGTCCGTCTGCTTACGCTGCCGAAACAGCAGCAACCGATTTCTCGGTTGCAAAAAGAGTATGCCCGTCACGGGAGGAAGGAGTATATGGCAAGACACAGTTTTATACAGATGTCAAAGCTACCCAATGTCAAGGGAAGAATATCCTATATCACAAGCCACGCAAGACAGGAAAATCTCTATGCCACCTACCGCACCGCCGACAATGAATTTTGGAGTAACCTTGCAAGGGAAAGCCAGCAGGAATTTAAGCGAAGCGGTACGGAGGGCAAATGTATTGAAGCAAGGGAATTGATTATCGCCCTGCCCGAAGTATATACAAAATACGAGCCGCAGGAAGTCCTTGAAGATTTTACGGAGGAGTTCCACAGGCGGTATGGTGTAGAGTGCGTGTCAGCCCTCCACCACAACAAACGCAAGACAAACTATCATATCCACCTTATCTTCAGCGAAAGAAAGCTGCTTCCTGAACCTGACATCAAGATAGCCACACGCAGCGTGTTCTATGATGAAACAGGCAAAAGGGTACGCACCAAGAAAGAAATCACAGGGGAGGACGGACAGATACGAAAAGGCTGCACCGTCATTAAAAAGGGCGAGGTTTACGAAAGCCACCTCTTTACCGTGAAAGATGATAAATTCAAAAGCGAGCCTTTTCTTCGGGAGGTAAAAGAGATTTACACTGACCTTATCAATCGCCATATTGCTGATCCCGAACAGCAGTTAAAGGTATTTGATAAGAACAGCGTTTATCTTCCTACCAAGAAAATCGGTAAGAACAATCCCAAAGCCGCCGAGATTGAAGCCGACAACGCCGCAAGGCAGGAATGGAACAGGACGGCGGATATGGCATTGTTATCGGGGATTGAGGAAACAAAGATACTGGAAATCAAGAAAGAGGAAATCCACCAAAAGGCAAGTCAGTCCATTAAAGAAAAGGGCTGGCTGCCTACCTTGTTCCGCAGCATTATCGGCAGGGCAAAGGAGCTTCTGCAAAGCCTTATCCGAGAAAAGGATATGCCGCCCAAGCCTACGCTGGATATGGATATGGCGGAATTTCGACGCATGAAAAATCTGATGATAAAGGCGCAGGAGGGCGCAAGGGAAATCCGCCGTTTGCAGGACGATGTTCTCCCGAAACTGAAAGCGCAGCTTGCAGACACAAAGGGGCTTTTCAAAGGCAAGGAGCGTAAAGCCCTGTCCGAGCAGATACAGCAGACGGAAAAGGAAATCGCTGCAAAACTGGATATGCTGCCCGATATTCTGAAAGAGGACGGTTATCCCGATGTGCAGGCGTTCATGCGTACTTTCCGAGAAATGGAAAGCGTTGTGGAACAGTACAGCCGTGACCTTGCCGAGTGGGAGCGTCAGACCAGCAGGAAACCGTCAGCCGCCGCCAAAGAGCAGCGCAGACCACCCGAAAAGCAGAGCGTATTAAAACATTTGCGGGAGATACAGGATAAAAATAGGCAGAAACCACCCCAAAGACAGCGCAAAAAATCCATTGACAGAGATAGCCGATAGATATGGAAAAACCGCCGTTATGGTGTTACCCATAGCGGCGGTGGTACATAATTATTTGCTGACTGCAAGCGTGATTTTCATATCCTGAACATTGATGATTGTTTCTTTTTTGCACTTCGGACAGTAGAGAGGAAAGTTTTTCATCTCGGTATTCGCCTTAATCCTGTCACGAGTTTTACTACCACATACAGGGCAAAGCAGCCATTGAAAATCATTAAACATATCGGCTGTTTTCATCGGTAATTTTTCTCTTTCTTTTTAATATTGTCAAGCAAAGCAGCCCTACTACTGCCGCAACTAAAGCACCCGTACCTCTTGCAATCCATACATTTATTGAGGTGCGTTCCAATATGCTGCATATAAACGAGCCTGTTTTAACAGATAAAAAGAGAACTACTAAATCTATTAGAAATTGCGTATACTTTCCGTTTTTCATAGACTATCTCCTTAATCTTCCTCAATATCATCATTCAATTTCTTTTCAATTCGCTGCTGTCCTTTTTGGTGACACAGATAAACAAACAGTATTCCAATCGAAATAAGAACGAATGAGGATATAAAAGTGACCGCTAATGTAGCAAGGAAATGCCAATCAAGCAACCCTGAATAGTGTTCGCCGTAGTTGGTATAGTTTCTAACTCCGTTAATCGCAGTTATAACAATGCTCGCACCGAAAGCACCTAATACACAAAGAGTTTTATTCCTTTTTGAAGTATCCATCAAATTGTTACCACACATCATACTTCTTACAGCAATATATATTGCAGACAAAATAATAATGATTAGTTCAGTAATGTAGTTTGTGTAATCACATTTCATCACATATGCTTTACCCAAGATAGAGATGAAAAGCAGAAGCACCGTTACAAAATAGGCTTCGCCTAAAATCTTATTTTGTACTTGAATAATGCGTTCGTCTTTTACCTTTTTGTTTCTCATTGTAAGTCCTCCCAAAATAAATCGTTTAAGGTTTTATCAAGAGCATTACAGATTGCAATGCAAAGTTTCAAGGTTGGGTTGTAATTTCCTGTTTCTATCAATCCAATGGTCTGCCTTGTAACACCAACAATGTTAGCCAAATCTTCTTGACTCATATCTTTTTCAACTCTTGCAAGTTTTAGCTTTTTGTTCTTCATAGCATATTCCTGCCTCCTTTCGTTTGTGTTTTGATTATACACTATACACTCCTTAATGTAAACTATATATTGCAAAAAGACTTATATATTTTCTTTTTAGGAATATATAAAAGGCGGTAGCAAATAAAATGCTACCGCCTTCATCTTATAAGTAAATCAATTCAGCGTTTACAATCTCTGTTGCTCCATTCCGAATATTGTTCATAGCCCCGACCCATGCCATTTGATCTGCTGCTTTTAGTTGTTCGGTAATGCCCTCCTTATCAGCCATTTGTTCAATCAATCGAAACATCATCGTTGTTGCCCGTTCGTCAATGTCGGCAAGATAACTGTTCAACTTGCCATTTACAAGTATCTTCCCATATGGATTTACGAACTCTGATAAGGGAAAATACAAGGGAAAGAAAATCCTATAAAACAGTATAATACAAAATAAAAACGACATGGTGAACTGATTGAAATGCTTCTATATTTTTTTGGATTTAAAGGAGACACAACATGAATACCATTTACACAGAATACAACATGTACCACAACAGCATTGACATTTATACAATATCCATTCTTATTTCATCAATAATACTTTTATCTCTTAACTTGTGAATTTCAGTTCGTGTGATAAAAAACACAATTCCTATCAAAACAAATATACCCCCAAATAATGCCGCCCACGGAATATGATACAATACCGGGAAAGCCTTCCGAATGGATAAATTAATTAAAAATGGAATTGCAATTCCAAGTATAACTCCCGGAACAAGTGCATTTAGAACGCAAAAAATACTTTCACTATATAACATCCTGCAAAGTGATTTATTTGTCATTCCAACACTCTTTAACACAGCAAACTCACGGCTTCTGATTCTGATATTTGTCGTCAGCGTACTAATTACACTTGTAAATCCCATGAGAATGAGCAGGATAACAAAGCCATACATCACAATTTCAGCAAGAACTATAGCTATATTGAGCATTTTAATCATAGCATCTGTGCGGGCAATTCTCACGGTATATCCCTGCTCTACATAAGAATCCTCTGCCACAATCGGAAAATATTCATCCATGACACTTCTGGCATATTCTGTATAATCATCTTCATCTGATGGCATACTAAACCAGTCAAAACTCCTCGCATCCGCATCAGGTACGACAATTCTGACCGGATATGGTGTCATTTCCCCAAAACCATATTCCTTTAAATCGGACTGTTCTAAAATACCTCCGATTGTAAGTGTGTTCTTCTCATTGGCTGCGTTTATCAGGGAAATCTGTGTCACATCATCTTTAAAAGGTTTTATCGACACATACTCTCCATTGTCATTATATTGGTAAGTGTTCAGCAGAAGGATACTTCCATATTCTGCGCCTGCCCTGTCACACAGTTTTTTATAGAGTTCATCATCAACGGACACGATTTCTGTCCTTGTTTCCCCATTATCATCAGAAAATTTCGGAACCTGCAGCATATCCTCTGTTAATGTATTTTTATCTAATAACGCATTGTAAGTAAAAGTATCTGCTCCAACACCATATACGTCTATCCCGTACTTTTCCAGCTTTTGTGTGATTTCATTATATTGGTCTGATGTAACAGACCGGCTGATTTTTCTCTCTTCTTTCCCTGTTTTCGCATTTACCTCGATATCGTAATTGGAAGAATAATCCACCATCATTTCTTTTGATTTTGGTGTCATCCATTCTTGGAATTCCTTTGCCTGACCGGATAATCCTCCGGTTAACAGAAAAAGTAAAATCCCAAGTGACAATGCACGTATCGTTGCCTTATAGCCGTATTTGTTTCTTTTCATGTTTTTATAGGCAATTGCAGACTCACATCCAAATATTTTTTGGATAAAGCTGTCTTTTACCTGGATCTCTTTCAAAACTGTACCTGCTCCAATCCCTTTTACACACTGGATAGCAGTAAATTTACCAACCTTTTTAGCTGGTCTGTATGCAGAGAATAATACAATGCAAAACGAAAATACACCTGCAAACAAATATGTCCACACAGATATATGAAAGGGCAGGGAAAAGGTAAAAGGTCTCATAATAATTTTTTTTGCAGCATCATTGATATCGGAAATAAAATGTCCTGTAAATTTCACACTAATATAACCAAGTATAGTTCCTGCAATGAGTCCAAGCGGGATGGCTGTCAGACTAAGCCATAAACTCTCATAGATAACACTTGCCCTTATCTGTCTGCCTGTTGCACCAACACATTTTAAAATACCAAACTCCTGAATCCGCTTATTGGCACTAGCAGAAAATATATTGGATATTACAGTAATCGACATTGCTGCAATAAGAAGACCTAAAAGCAGTGCCGGTATTGCAAGCATGAGAGAGTATGCTCCTCCATATTCTCCATAATCCGAACCAAGGAAATCCGTAAGCATCTTATTTGCGCTTGTCACAAAGCACATTACAGTTGTAATAAGTGATGTTGCAAGTGCGATTGCAAAAATTCCTGCAATCGTTCTTTTTTTATTCACTTTCATCTGGCTTAAGGCGAGTTGTGCTGTTATTTTCATTACTTCATCACCTCGTCTTTTATGATTTTTCCATCTCCGATCGTGATGATTCGGTTCGCTTGCAGTGCTATCTTTTCGTCATGTGTGACAAGAAGAATCGTCTGCTTATATTTCTGATTGGTGAACTTCAAAATATCCAGAATCTCTCTGCTTGTTTTACTATCAAGATTTCCCGTCGGCTCATCTGCAAGAATAAATGCCGGCTCGTTTATAAGTGCCCTTCCTATGGATACTCTTTGCTGCTGACCTCCTGACATTTGTCCTGGCAGATGTTTTGCCCTTTTCTCAAGCCCCAGCATATTCACAATCTCAGAAAGCCGTTCCTTATTCTCTTTTCTTCCATCTAATTTCCATGGCAGTGCAATATTATCCTCCGCAGTAAGAGTAGGTATCAGATTATAAAACTGATAAACAATCCCCAGATTTCTTCTTCGGAAAATTGCAAGTTCATCCTCACTCATTGCTTGTATCTCATTTCCATCAATGATAATAGAACCGCTTGTTGGATAATCAATTCCGCCAATCATATTCATAAGTGTCGATTTCCCGGAACCGGATGCTCCGATGATTGCAACAAATTCTCCTCTTTCTACCGAAAAAGACACATGATCAAGCGCAATCACTTCCGATTCGCCTTCACCATATTTCTTTGTTAATTCCTTCACTTCTAAAACAGCCATTGCATTTCTCCTTGTTTTGCGGAGCAAAATCCGAACCTTTTGTGAGGAGAGAATTTTACTCCTTTTTTCAAATACCATCCTAGCAATGCAAAATGACTGTTCCGTGACAAAATAAATTATTATTGTGACAATTTTGTCACTTAGAAACAATTCACTTAAAAAATTTTAAAATAAAAATCGTTCCCTCTCCCTTGCCACCAAAATCAACATCAATATCTCCACCCTGTCCTTTCAGAATAGAGAGTGCAAGCGGCATTCCGATTCCAAATCCATTTTCATTGGTAGAATTTTCAAACCTTTTAAAAAGAGCAGCATACTCTGTTTTGTCCATTCCCATACCGCTGTCCCTGACCGAAATCCAGCTATACATGGGATTTTCTCCGCTGTCAATCTCAATCACACTTCCATCCGGTGAATATTCGATCGCATTTTTGACAATGTTTGTGAGTGCTTCTGTGGTCCAGCGTTTATCACAATGTATGATGCAATCCTGTTTCAGCTCTATGGTCAGATTGTGGATATCCAAAAGGATTGCCACCGATGGTTTTACCGCCTCTAAGAGTTCTGACGTGTGGATGTCATTTTTGATAAAATCAATTGCATGGGCATCAAGCTTTGCCATCTTAAGAAGTGCCCCTACAAGCCACTCCATTTTGTTTAACGAAACCTGAATGTTATGAATGAACTCTGTCTGTTTTTCCGGCTCTGCCTCCTCCAATAAATCCGCCATAATCATCATTGAAGTAATCGGTGTTTTTAACTGATGGGAAATATCTGCCATATAGTCAGAGAGACTGTCTCTTTCTGTCTCAACTGCCTTTATCTGTTCATTTTTCGTGTTCACAAGAGCATAAATATCATTTTTTAATATGTTAAAAGAGCCTTCCTTATTCACTCGAATATCCAGTTCCTCGCCGGAACTATAGCCTTTCACAAACTCCGACAACTGTTCTATCTCTTTTTTCTTAATCCACACGATATCCCATTCCTCTCACAGTCTCAATGTGTATTGCCTCTCCAAGTTTCTCCCGCAGCCGTTTCACATAAACGGTAAGTGTATTATCCTCAACAAAGTTGCCGTCCGCGTCCCATATTTTGTCAAGAATCTGCTGCCTTGTCAAAAGGATTCCTTTATTACTCGCAAAAATAAGCAGCAACCGATATTCCAATGCTGTAAGTTCTATGCTTTTATCATTCACATAAACCTTTGCCTCATCTGTATGGATGGCTGCATGCCCCATATAGATTATGTTATCCTTCTCTCCATTTTTGATATTGACAGATAAAATGCGCCGAACTCTCGCCAAAAGTTCTCGAATTCTGAAAGGTTTTACAATATAATCCTGTGCTCCTTCATCAAATGCCCTCACAATTGTATTTTCATCATCCACAACTGTCAGGAAAATCACAGATGTAGCATTATTTTTGAATATCTCACTTACATCAAATCCAGTTCCATCCGGAAGCTGCATATCTATAATTGCCAGGTCAAAATTATAATGTTCAATTAAACTTCCGGCATCTTTTATACCTGTGGCATGATTTGTTTCATAACCTTCTGTCTCAAGTGCATACAGAATCCCCGAAGCAATCATTGTGTCATCTTCCA
>OFSC01001790.1_pt1 | contig 12560 bp, 10 predicted proteins | sample 1543201 | NCBI WGS metagenome assembly OFSC01 (sample SAMN04209228, study PRJEB22552) | human gut metagenome | biome: gut; material: feces | host: Homo sapiens | place: USA: Oklahoma
CTCAGGAACTGAAAGACAGGCAGATTGATGCGGGACGGCGGTTGTATAAAAATCAATCTATTCCGGAGGAAGTGCGTTCTTATGAAGAACCGTTGGATCTGGAAGAACTGACCCGCGGTTGGGATCTGAAAAAACTGCATGCTATTTTTGAATCAGTAATGCGAAAACAAGTAGATAAGATGGATCCGATCCGATCCCGTTTTGGGAAAATTGAACGGGAAGAGGTTTCTTTAGATGAGAAGATGATTTATCTGGAAACATACTGTCAGGAGCATCCGCATTTTTCTTTCCGGGAACTATTGGAAAGACAGGGCAGTAAGGTGGAGATCATTGTGACGTTTCTGGCGATGCTGGAGTTTATGAAAACCGGAAGGATCCGGATCGTGCAGGAGCAGTTGTTTGATGAAATATATATTACTGTCTGCGGGCAGGCAATATCAGATGTGGGACGATTGCCGTCTGAACCGGCCGGCAGCATGCTTAAAGAAAAGATACGGGAGTAATTAAAAAATGAAAATAGAAGAATATGAAGCTGCCGCAGAGGCCATTCTGTTTGCGATGGGTGACTCTGTGGAAATAAAAAAACTGGCATTTGCACTCCAGGTAAATGAGCGAGAGGCAGAGATGATCCTGCGTAATCTGGCAGACCGGTATCAGGCAGACAACTGTGGTCTGCAGATCCTGGAACTGGACGGTGCTTATCAGATTTGTACAAAGCCGTCTCAGTATGAATATCTGATCCGGATTGCAAAACAGCCGAGAAAGCAGGTACTGACCGATGTATTGCTGGAAACATTGTCCATTGTGGCATACAAGCAGCCGGTAACCAGGGTGGAAATTGAAAAGATCAGAGGTGTTTCCTGCGATCATGCGGTAAACAAGCTGGTGGAGTACAATCTGGTATGTGAACTTGGAAGGCTGGATGCGCCGGGACGCCCGCTGCTTTTTGGCACAACGGAGGAATTCTTAAGGAGTTTTGGCGTTCAGTCAATCGATGAACTTCCCGTGTTAAGTCCGGTCCAGGTAGAAGAATTCAAACAGGAAGCGGAAGCGGAAATGCATATGAAACTGGATATCTGATCTGGTTTCGTATGCTTTTTTTTCACAAAAAATGAGCATTTTTTGCGTATTATATACATAAGGATTAATGAAATGCTTTTTTGGAGTCTGGTGTATGTGGAAAAAACTGCTGGCATGGATCCTTGTCACTGTGATCTTAACAGGATATGGGATACAGATCGTGGAGGCTTTTGATCAAAAAGAAAATGTGCGGATGGAGGAAGTGACAGAAAAGCCGGATCAAAATTCCCTGTATGCAAAAGCAGCTGTGCTTATGGATGCGGATTCCGGGCGTATCCTGTATGAAAAAAACGGGCACCAGGCGATGGCGAATGCCAGTACGACCAAAATACTGACATGTATCATTGCACTGGAAAACTGCGACCTGGACAGCGAAGTGACCGTGAGTACGCTTGCAGCGTCACAGCCGAAAGTTCATCTGGGTATGCGGGAGGGGCAGAAGTTTTATCTGAAAGATCTGCTGTACGGACTAATGTTGGAATCTTATAATGACTGCGCTGTGGCGATTGCAGAACACATTGCAGGCACGACGGGTGCTTTTGCAAAACTTATGAACGATAAAGCAGAGGAGATCGGCTGTGAGGACAGTTATTTTATCACACCGAACGGACTGGATGCCAAAAATGAAAATGGCTTTCATCACACAACAGCGGCAGATCTTTCTTTGATCATGCGGTACTGCATCAAAACATCAGAAATGACAGAGCAATTTCTTACAATCACAAGGGAAGGACAGTATCAGTTTTCTGATATAGATGGTAAAAACAGTTACACCTGCTGTAATCATAATGCGTTTTTGCAGATGATGGACGGGGCATTGTCAGGCAAGACCGGTTTTACCGGTAATGCGGGATATTGTTATGTCGGGGCATTAAAACGTGATGACAGAACTTTTATCGTTGCACTGCTTGCCTGCGGGTGGCCGAATAATAAAACATATAAGTGGGCAGATACAAAAAAACTTATGCAGTATGGAATTTTCCGGTTCCGGAAAATAAGTCTGGATGAGATTGAACTGGACGCAGGGGAATATGCTCCGGTACAGGTGGTGGACGGACAGGGCACAAAGATCGGCGAAGAGGTAACAACAGAACTTGAAGTTGCGCCGGTGAAAGAAAATGTGGAACTATTGATTGAAAAAGACCAGGAAGTACACATAGAGTATCAATTATCCCGGAAACTTTATGCACCGGTAACGGAAGGAGATTTTATCGGTGAGATAACATACCTTCTGGGAGATGAGGTTCTGGCAAAACGTGTGGTCACAGTGAAGAATACGGTAAAAAGAATCGATTTTTGCTGGTGTGTAAAAAAAACAGCAGAATTATTTCCAATGTAAAAGCCCTAAATTCCTTGTATGCAAAAAAAAACTGTCAAAAAATTAACAATTCTCTTGAAAATTTGTCACTGACCATCTATAATTTATCCTAGCGGAATTTGTTATATTTTTACATTATTCACTATGTACCATGTCAAAAGATGTGGTAACAAACTTTATAGATGGAGGGCAAAAAGGATGAATAGTAGTAATGATAGCTTGGCAATGCAGCGTATTACCAAGTTAGTCGATGAGAACAGTTTCATGGAAATCGGTTCTCTCGTAACCGCAAGAAATACAGACTTTAATCTTGCAGACACAGATACACCGTCCGATGGTGTAATTACCGGACATGGTCTGGTGGATGGCAATCTGGTATTTGTATACAGCCAGAATGCAGCTGTATTAAACGGTACTATCGGAGAGATGCATGCAAAGAAGATTGCAGCCGTATATGACATGGCAATGAAAATGGGAGCACCGGTGATCGGATTTATCGATTGCGCCGGAATGCGTTTACAGGAATCTGTGGATGCGTTAAACGGATTTGGTGAGATCTACGCAAAGGAGGTTGCAGCATCCGGCGTTGTTCCGCAGATTTCCGCTATTTTCGGAAGCTGTGGCGGTGGACTTGCAGTAGTTCCTGCATTATCTGATTTCGCATTTATGGAGAGCAAAGGAAAAATGTTCATCAATTCCCCGAATGCGATCGAGGGTAACCGTATTGAAAAATGCGATACTTCTTCCGCAGAGTTCCAGAGTGAGAAAAACGGTTGTATCGATGCTGTTGGAACAGAGGATGAGATCATTGCAGAGATCCGCGAGTTAGTAAGCGTCCTTCCTTTAAATAATGAAGGAGATGTATACACATCTGAGTGTCAGGATGATTTAAACCGTGCATGTGAGAACATGGCAGCCATGAAAGGCGATCCAAGATATTTATTAAGTGAGATCTCAGACGGACATGTATTCTTTGAAACAAAGAAAAACTATGCAAAAGATATGGTAACCGGATTTATCCAGTTAAACGGAATGACAGTCGGCGCTGTTGCAAACTGCTCAGAAGTTTACGATGAAGAGGGCAAAAAAGCAGAGGAGTTCTCCGGAGCTCTGACAGCAAGAGGATGCAACAAGGCAGCAGAGTTCGTTAATTTCTGTGATGCGTTCGAGATCCCGGTATTGTCTTTAACAAACGTAAAAGGTTATGCAGCTACTGTCTGTGCAGAAAAAGGACTTGCAAAAGCACTTGCACGCATGACAATGGCATTCGCTGATGCAACCTGCCCGAAAGTAAACCTGATCACCGGAAATGCAATCGGAAGCGCTTATGTGACAATGAACTCCAAAGCAATCGGAGCAGACTTTACATATGCATGGGAAGATGCAAAGATCGGTATGATGGATGGCGAGCTTGCAGCAAAGATCATGTACGCAGATGCATCTGCAGATGAACTCGCAGCAAAAGCAAAAGAATATGATGCATTACAGTCAAGTGTTATGACTGCAGCAAGACGTGGTTATGTAGATCTTATTTTAGATCCGGCAGACACCAGAAAATACCTTGTAGATGCATTTGAATTATTATACACAAAATGTGCAGGTGTACCGGACAAGAAACATGGAACAAAATAGAAAGGTGAAGTTATGAAGAAAAAATTATCTCTTATGCTTTGTCTTTGCTTTATGGTTCTGGCAATGACAGCATGTGGAACGGATCCTAAGAGCGTTGATTATTTTGGTATGAGTTATTCTGATATCCAGGATAACATGGAGCAGACAGTATCTGCGCTTGTTTCGTTTTCAGATGAAGATATACAGAGTGGTGCAGAATATTATGACTCAAACGGAATGGATGCATTTGCCCACTTACTGACATCCTGGGGTGAAACAGTTTCAGATCTGGGTTCCTATCAGGGACTTGGAGATCTTACTGTGACAAAAGCACAGAAGACTGTGACTGCAGACCAGGTTTTACATTTCTCAGACAGAGATGTAGTTGTTTCTTATGTATATGAATACAATTACGAGACAGAAGCACCGGAACTTACAGATGCAAGTGCAGATCTTGTGTATTCACTTGGCGAGAAAATGGGAAAAGCCGGTATGAATACATTGATGGGAATGGGAACCGTATTTGTAGTTCTTATCCTGATCAGTCTGATCATCAGCTGCTTTAAAGTGATTCCGTATTTACAGAACAAAAAAGCAAATGCTGGTGCGAAGAAAGATGTGGCAGATCCGGTTGTAGAACAGATCGAGCAGCGTGAGGAGACATCCCAGCTTACTGATGATTTAGAACTGGTTGCAGTTATTTCTGCAGCAATCGCAGCGGCAGAAGGAACATCAGCAGATGGATTCGTAGTACGTTCTATCCATAGAAGATAGGCGAAGCAGACAAGTTATAATAAATATATGTCGTAAAAAAGTAATGATCACAGGAGGATGATTCAATGAAAAGCTATACAATTACCGTAAATGGAAATGTTTATGATGTTACTGTAGAAGAGAATGGTGCTGTAAGTGCACCGGCAGCAGCACCGAGACGTGCAGCAGCTCCGGCTCCGGCAGCAGCTCCGAAGGCAGCAGCACCGGCAGGTGGCGCAGGTAACGTAAAGATCGAAGCAGGTGCAGCAGGAAAAGTATTTAAGATCGAGTCTTCTGTTGGCGCATCTGTAAAGAAAGGTGACACAATCTTAGTTCTTGAAATCATGAAAATGGAGACACCGGTTGTTGCTACCGAAGATGGTACAGTAGCAAGCATCAACGTAAGTGTTGGTGACATGGTAGAAGCAGGTGCATTACTGGCAACTTTAAACAACTAATTTTAGGAGGATAACAATGAGTTATTTTACTGAGACAATGGGCAACCTCCTTCATCAGACTGCCTTTTTTAACCTGACATGGGGAAATTTCGTAATGATCTTAGTTGCATGTATTTTCCTGTATCTGGCGATTGCAAAAGGGTTTGAACCGTTGTTACTCGTTCCGATCGCATTTGGTATGCTTCTGGTAAACATTTATCCGGATATCTTTGCAGCTCCGGAGCAGATGAGTAACGGTGTCGGTGGTTTATTCCATTATTTTTATACCTTAGATGAATGGTCAATCCTGCCATCCCTTATTTTCCTTGGCGTTGGTGCGATGACCGATTTTGGACCTCTGATCGCAAACCCGATCAGCTTCCTTTTAGGAGCAGCAGCACAGTTTGGTATTTTCGGCGCATATTTCCTTGCAATCCTGATGGGATTCAATGATAAAGCAGCAGCAGCCGTTTCTATCATCGGTGGTGCAGATGGTCCTACTTCCATTTTCCTTGCTGGAAAACTTGGACAGTCCGGCCTTATGGGACCGATCGCTGTAGCAGCATATTCTTACATGGCACTGGTGCCGATCATTCAGCCGCCAATTATGAAGTTATTTACAACGAAAAAAGAACGTGCGATCAAGATGCAGAACTTACGTCCGGTATCCAAACTTGAGAAAATCTTATTCCCAATCGTGGTAACCGTTGTTGTATGTCTGATCCTTCCGACAACAGCCCCGCTCGTTGGTATGTTAATGCTCGGTAACCTGTTCCGTGAGTGTGGTGTGGTTCGTCAGTTATCTGAGACAGCATCTAATGCATTGATGTATATCGTAGTTATCTTACTTGGTACATCCGTTGGTGCATCCACAAGTGCAGAGGCTTTCTTAAATGCAACAACTTTAAAGATCGTTGCACTTGGACTGATTGCATTTATGTTTGGTACAGCAGCCGGAGTATTGTTCGGTAAATTACTCTGCTTCATTACAAAAGGCAAGATCAACCCACTCATCGGTTCTGCCGGTGTATCCGCAGTTCCTATGGCTGCGCGTGTATCACAGAAAGTTGGTGCAGAGGAAGATCCTACGAACTTTTTACTTATGCATGCAATGGGACCAAACGTTGCCGGTGTTATCGGTACAGCAGTAGCAGCCGGTGTATTCATGGCAATCTTTGGAATTTAATCAGACGGCAGAACAAAAACAGGTTCGCTGTATAAGGAGGAAAAAATGGCTGAAGTTGTTAAAAAACCTTTAAAAATAACAGAGACAGTACTGCGTGATGCACATCAGTCTCTGATCGCAACAAGAATGACAACAGAGCAGATGCTTCCAATCGTAGATAAGATGGACAAGGTTGGATACTATGCTGTTGAGTGCTGGGGAGGCGCTACTTTCGATGCATCCCTTCGTTTCTTAAAAGAGGATCCATGGGATCGTCTTCGTAAATTAAGAGATGGTTTTAAAAATACGAAATTACAGATGTTATTCCGTGGACAGAATATCTTAGGATACCGTCCATATGCTGATGATGTAGTAGAGTATTTCGTACAGAAATCCATCGCAAACGGAATTGATATCATCCGTATTTTTGACTGTCTGAATGATCTTCGCAATCTTCAGACAGCAGTAAGCGCATGTAACAAAGAAAAAGGACATGCACAGGTGGCTTTATCTTATACACTCGGTGATGCTTATACCTTAGATTACTGGACAGATATGGCAAAAAGAGTAGAGGATATGGGAGCTGACTCTGTATGTATCAAAGATATGGCAGGACTTTTAGTTCCACAGAAAGCAGACGAGCTGGTACGTGCGATCAAAGAAGTGATCGATATCCCGTTAGAGTTACATACACACTATACATCAGGTGTTGCTTCCATGACATACATGAAAGCAGTAGAGGCAGGATGTGATATCATCGATACTGCAATGTCTCCATTTGCACTTGGAACATCCCAGCCGGCTACTGAGGTTATGGTAGAGGCATTCAAGGGAACCGAGTTTGATACAGGTTTAGACCAGAACAAACTTGCTGAGATCGCTGATTACTTCCGTCCGATGAGAGAGGAAGCATTAGAGAGCGGTCTGATGAACCCGAAAGTATTAGGTGTAAACATCAAGACTTTATTATATCAGGTACCGGGTGGTATGTTATCCAACCTGATCTCCCAGTTAAAAGAGCAGGGGAAAGAGGACAAATACGAGGAAGTACTTGCAGAAGTACCGCGTGTTCGTAAAGATCTTGGTGAGCCGCCGCTTGTTACACCTTCCTCACAGATCGTTGGTACACAGGCTGTATTCAACGTATTAATGGGTGAGCGTTACAAAGTAGCGACCAAAGAGACGAAAGATGTTCTCCTTGGAAAATACGGTCAGACTGTAAAACCGTTCAATCCGGAAGTTGTTGACAAAGTATTAGGCGATGAGAAGAAGAATGCAATTACCTGTCGTCCGGCAGATCTGTTAGAGCCAGAGCTTGACAAGATTGAAGCTGAGATGAAACAGTGGAAACAGCAGGATGAAGATGTATTATCTTACGCATTGTTCCCACAGGTTGCAACTGAGTTCTTCAAATACCGTGAAGCACAGCAGAAAAAAGTAGATGCAACAATTGCAGATACAAAGAATGGTGCATATCCGGTATAATTAGAATATGATTGATGAAATGCCACGGCAGTATTTTAGGATGCTGCTGTGGCATTTTTTGTTTTGCTGAAATATTGCTTTTTACAAAGAAAAGAATTAGAATCATCCTATAAATGATAAAGGATATAAGAAAATGGAAAATTTTGAACGGAAAACGTCGCCGAAAAATGGCATAGATACAGAAAACTGGTTTATAGAAAGTTATCGCAGATATAAAGGTCATCCGATACGGATTCTGATAGCACTGTACAAAGGAAATTATCATAAATTTGTTATGGCAGTTATCTGTTTTTTTATAAAGCATGCATGTGTGTGGGTACTTCCAATCATAACTGCAAATATCATCAATGATGTGACACAGAAGAATCCTGATACCGTGAGAAATATCTGGATCAGTGCAGCCCTTGAGATTGGTTTGATCGCACTTAATATACCAATGAATTATCTGTATACATCATATAAAAGCCTTGCAACACGTTACGCAGAAACAGGACTTCGTAAGGCATTGATCCGGAAACTTCAGCAGTTGTCGATCGCCTACCATGTGGAGACACAGTCTGGAAGGCTGCAGTCTAAGATTATGCGTGATGTGGAGGCGGTGGAGACACTTTCCACACAGATGTTCTTAAGCATTTTAAATATTGCACTGAATATCGGGGTTGCGCTGGTGGTCACAGCATCAAAAAGTAAGATCGTTTTTGTATTTTTTCTGTTGACAACTCCGGTTGCGGCAATCACGATGGTTTCGTTCCGCTCGGTCATGAAAAAAAGAAATACGGAATTTCGAAAAGAAATGGAAGAAACATCTGCGCGTGTGATGGAAATGGTGGAACTTGTCCCGGTGACAAGGGCACACGCATTGGAGGACGAAGAAGTACATAAGATGAGCGGACAGCTTTTTACAGTGGCGGAAAAGGGATATAAACTGGATCTGGTACAGGCATTATTTGGTTCAGTCGGATGGGCGGTATTCCAGGTGTTTCAGGTCGTCTGTCTGGCATTTACCGGCTATCTTGCGTTGCGTGGACGCATTATGGCGGGAGATATCACACTTTACCAGAGTTATTTTGCAACGGTGGTCAATCAGGTGTCTGCAATCGTTACATTGCTTCCGACAATCGCGAAAGGCATTGAATCTGTCAATTCCATTGGTGAGGTGCTCCTCTCAGAGGATGTGGAGCAGAATGAGGGGAAAAAGCAGTTAGAGGACGTAACTGGCATATTTGATTTTGAAGATGTTTCCTTTCATTATAAAAACAGTGACAAACCGGTGTTAAATCACCTGAACCTGCATGTAAAACAGGGGGAGACGATCGCATTAGTCGGGGAGTCAGGTGCAGGAAAATCGACTGTGTTAAATCTTGTGATCGGCTTTCATTTGGCGGACGGAGGGAAGGTCCTTTTAGATGGTAATGATATGAGGAAAATAGATCTGCGTACATACAGAAAACATCTTGCCGTTGTACCACAGACATCCATATTATTTTCAGGGACTATACGTGAAAACATTACTTACGGAAACGAACATGTTTCGGACGAAGAATTAGAACGTGTCATAAAGGCGGCAAATCTTACGGATCTGATGGAGAGCCTTCCAAATGGGGTTGATACCATGGTAGGAGAACATGGAGGAAAACTTTCCGGTGGACAAAGACAGCGCATTGCGATTGCGCGAGCACTGATCCGTGATCCGGAGGTGATCGTACTCGATGAGGCTACGTCTGCTTTAGACAGTATTTCTGAAAAACTGATACAGGAAGCTTTGGAAAATCTGACGAAGGGGAGGACGACATTTATTGTGGCACATCGGCTGTCAACAATTCGTGATGCAGATAAGATTGCCGTTCTTGCGGACGGACATTGTGTGGAATATGGTACGTTTGAGGAACTGATGGCACGAAAAGGTGAATTTTACAGAATGAAAATGATTCAAAGCTGACAAAAAGGAAAAGTTTTGATATAATAGAAATGTTGGTGTGCAAAGGCACATCATAAATTGCAGACGGTGTCATAAAATGACAGGAACGAGGGGTTATGGGCAGTAAGAATGATTTGAGTAATCGGATCAACGAGTCATACAGTAAATTGAGCAAGGGACAGAAACTGCTTGCCACCTATATCACAGATAACTATGATAAGGCAGTATTTTTGACGGCGGCAAAATTAGGTGAGGTGGTCGGAGTCAGCGAATCCACGGTTGTGCGCTTTGCCATGCATCTTGGATACCGGGGATATCCTGAATTTCAGAGTGCCTTAGAAGAACTGGTACGCAACAAATTAAACTCCATTCAGCGTATGGAAGTTACTTATGGCAGGATCAGCCAGTCAAAAATTTTAGAATCTGTTTTAAAGTCAGATGCGGAAAAAATCAACAGCACATTGGAAAAAATAGATCAGGCAGCATTTGAGATGGCAGTAGATACCATTTTGAATGCGAAACATATTTATATTATTGGAATCAGAAGCTGTGCGCCGCTTGCGTCGTTTATGGCATTTTATTTTACTTTGATGTTTGAAAATGTACGTCTGATACAGACGAGCAGTTCCAGTGAAATTTTTGAACAAATGGTTCGTATTGGTAAGGAAGATGTAATTATCGGAATCAGTTTTCCGAGATATTCCATGCGGACGTTAAAGGCTATGGAGTTTGCCAACAACCGCAGTGCAAAAGTGATTACATTAACAGACAGTGTGCATTCACCGATGAATTTGTATTCGTCCTGTAATCTGATCGCAGACAGTGATATGGCGTCTATTGTGGATTCACTGGTTGCACCACTCAGCGTGATCAATGCCCTGATCGTGGCACTCTGTATGAAAAAACAGAGAGATGTTGCGAAGACATTAGAAATGTTAGAAGGAATCTGGGATGAGTATCAGGTCTATGAAAATGATGAGATCAATGCGATTGACGATTCCATAAAAATGCGTTATGCAAAAATAGGAGACAGCGATTTTCATGAATAAAATCATTGTAATAGGCGGGGGACCGGCTGGAATGTTTGCTGCGATCGCCGCAGCGGAAACCGGCAGTCAGGTTATTCTGCTTGAAAAGAATGAAAAACTTGGAAAAAAACTTTTCATTACTGGAAAGGGACGATGCAATATTACCAATGCGGGAGATATGGATAATCTCTTTGCAAATGTTATGACCAATGCAAAGTTCTTATATAGCGCCTTTTATTCGTATGACAATCAAAGAGTCATTGATTTTTTTGAGAGAAACGGACTGAGGACAAAAACAGAGCGTGGCAACCGGGTATTTCCTGTTTCGGATCATTCCTCGGATGTGATCGCAACATTGCAGAAAGTGCTGAAAGAGAAAAAAGTAAAAGTAATGCTGCATACACAGGTACAAAGTCTGCTTATGGAATCATCCGGAGAAGATGCACCGGAAAACATTGTCACAGGCGTAAAGCTGACAGATGGAACCACAATGCCGGCAGATGCAGTGATCATTGCGACAGGCGGATTTTCCTATCAGACGACCGGCTCTACAGGGGATGGTTACCGTTTTGCAAAAGAAGCAGGACATACCGTCACGGACATCCGGCCGTCACTGGTACCGTTTCTCGCAAAAGAAGACTATGTCCGGCAGATGCAGGGACTTTCATTAAAAAATGTGGAAGTACGCATTTTAAATGAAAAAAAACTGCTGTATCAGGAGTTTGGCGAGATGCTGTTTACACACTTTGGTGTCAGCGGGCCGCTGCTTTTATCGGCGAGTGCAGCTATCAAACCGTCTCTTACGGCCGGAGAACTTTCTATGTTTATAGATTTAAAGCCGGCACTTACGGAAGAACAGTTAGATCACCGTCTGTTAAGAGAGTTTGATGAGGCGAAGAACAAGCAGTTCAAAAACTCCATTGGTGGGTTTTTCCCGGCTAAAATGATTCCGGTCATGCTGGATCTTAGCGGAATCGATCCGGAGAAAAAGGTCAATGAGATCACCAAAGAGGAACGCAGACATTTTATCGGACTGATCAAGGCATTCCCGGTCACACTGTGTGGACTCCGTGATTTTAACGAAGCGATCATCACGAAGGGCGGCGTGAAAGTAAAAGAAGTCAATCCGTCTACGATGGAATCAAAACTGGTGCCGCATTTATATTTTTGCGGAGAGGTGTTAGACCTGGATGCGATGACAGGTGGATATAATTTACAGATTGCATGGTCCACCGGTTATCTTGCGGGAATCTCAGCGGCGCAGCCGGATGAAAGATAACAGATGATAAAGCGTTATAAATCTATGGATTGTTATGGACAAAAGAATAGGAAATAAAAAACACAGCAAAATGTAAAAGGAGAATAAAACATGAGTATGAATATTGCAATTGACGGACCGGCAGGAGCAGGAAAGAGCACGATCGCAAAGCGGCTGGCGAAAAAACTTGGATTTATCTATGTGGACACGGGAGCAATGTACCGTGCGATGGCATATTATTTTTTACAGCATAATATTGATGCAAAAGATGAAAATGCGATCGCGGCAGCATGCCCGGACGTGGATGTCACGATCACTTATGAAAACGGAGAACAGCAGGTACTTTTAAATGGAGAGAATGTAAATGGTGTGATCCGCAATGAGGAAGTTGGAAATATGGCATCTTCCACAAGCGTCTATCCGGTGGTCCGCAAAAAGCTAGTGGAACTCCAGCGTCAGCTTGCAAAGTCTGCAGATGTCATCATGGATGGAAGAGATATTGGAACG
>OFSC01001806.1_pt1 | contig 12446 bp, 9 predicted proteins | sample 1543201 | NCBI WGS metagenome assembly OFSC01 (sample SAMN04209228, study PRJEB22552) | human gut metagenome | biome: gut; material: feces | host: Homo sapiens | place: USA: Oklahoma
AAGCGGAAAACTTTTCTTTTTGCCTACTTTTTCTTTTTAGCAAAGAAAAAGTAGGATGCCTGCGTTTTAGCAAGCCTCCGAAAGAACACCGCGAAGCGGAAAACTTTTCTTTTTGCCTACTTTTTCTTTTTAGCAAAGAAAAAGTAGGTTATTGGGCAGCAGCGCGGGCAAAGGCTTTCTTGCGGACGGCGAAGTAGCAGATGAGATGAACACCTGCGGTCAATACCCAGGAGATAGGGTAGGAGATGTACAGACAGTCCAGAGTGCGGTCCATCTGGAAGATGGTGAAAATCCAGATGACACGGAATGCGCACGCACCAGTCAGAGAAACCAGCATCGGCATAATGGAATATCCCATGCCGCGGATGGTGCCGACCATGACGTCCATCAAGCCGCAGAGGAAGTAGGTTGCACAGACGTATTTGAGTCGAATCAAGCCGTAGGAAACGACCTCCGGGTTGGAGGTGTAAATGCCCAGCAGCGGCTCGCCCAGCAGGTAAGCGCCGCCACCCATCACCAGACCGATGGCAGTGACCACCAGCAGACACTGGAAGAGAATCTTGTTGATACGGTCAAACTTTTTGGCGCCCATGTTCTGGCTGGTAAAGCTCAAAGAGGTCTGGTAAACAGCGTTCATCGAGTTGTAGACAAAGCCTTCGATGTTGCCCGCGGCGGTGTTGCCCGCCATGACCTGAGAGCCGAAAGAGTTGACGGAGGACTGAATCAGGACGTTGGAAATGCTGAAGATGGCTCCCTGTAAACCGGCAGGCAGACCGATGCGCAGCATCGATTTGAGCTGCTCGGGGTGGAACTTCAGATGCTTAAAGTCCAGATGGCAGGGACCGTCCATCTTCATCAGACACAGGATAATCAAAAATGCGGAAATTGCCTGGGAAATAATGGTCGCCAGTGCAACACCTGCCACACCCATGTGAAAGACGATGACAAAGAACAGGTTGAGGACGACGTTGACCACGCCCGATAGGGTCAAAAAGTAGAGCGGGCGCTTGGTGTCACCGATGGCACGCAGGATGGCAGCGCCGAAGTTGTACATCATAAAAGCGGGCATTCCTACAAAGTAGATGCGCATATACAGAACCGACAGGTCGATGACATCTTCCGGGGTGCCCATCATTTCCAGCATCGGACGAGCCAGCAGGATGCCGACAAAAATCAAGATGATGCCGCCCCAGATGGCGGTCAATACCGAGGTGTGTACCGCGCCGTGGATGCCGTCATAGTCCTTGGCGCCGTAATTGCGCGCAACAACGACATTGGCTCCGACCGAAACGCCGATAAAAAGATTGATGATCAGGTTGATCAGCGCACTGGTTGAACCGACAGCAGCCAGCGCCTGGCTTCCGGTGAAACGACCGACAACGATGATGTCCGCAGCATTGAAAAGCAGCTGCAAAATGCCGGAGATCATCAGCGGGATGGCAAAGACCAGAATCTTTCCGAGGATTGGTCCATTGCACATATCCAGTTCATACGATTTCTTCATTGCTCCCATCCTTTTCTAAAAAAATAAAGCGTTTGCTATCATACGCTTCAAGACAACTTTTATTATAGCAAGCTGAATGTAAAATGCAAGAGAAATCTGAACATTCACATGAATAAAAATCACATAAAATCACTGTGCTTTTTGCGCAAAATAAACCAAAGGGCAGAAAAAACAAAAATGGATGGAGCTGCATACAGCTCCATCCATAAAAGGAAAAGGCAAACTTATTTCATCAGAAGGTCGGCGCTGGAAATCAGGCGCTGCTCGATGGTTTCAACCTGTGCCTTGTCGTTGGTCACGATGGTCAGATAAACCTTGATTTTCGGCTCGGTGCCGGACGGACGAACAATCAGTTTCAGGTTGTTTTCCAGGTCATATTCCAGCACGTTGGAGGTCGGCAGCAGAATGTCGGTTTGTCCACCGCTGCGGAAATCTCTTCGTTTGGAAATCAGATAATCGGAGCAACACAGAATCTTGTAGCCGCCAAAATCCTTCGGTGGATTTTCGCGCAGCTTTTTCATGATGCCGGTCATCTTGTCCATTCCTTCTGTGCCTTCAAAGGTGTATCCCTTGACCTTGGCAGCATAGACACCAAAGCGGGAGAAGATGTCGTTGAGCGCGTCGATCAGTGTCTTGCCCTGCTTTTTGTAGTACTCTGCCATTTCGCAGATGATCATAGCGCCGTTGACAGCGTCCTTGTCGCGGACATGACCGCCGGTCATATAGCCGTAGCTTTCCTCAAAGCCCAGCAGGAAGCGGTTTTCTTCGCCCTTCTGCTCCAGCAGGGTGATCTGCTCGCCGATGTATTTAAAGCCGGTGAGGACGTTGATCATCTGGATGCCGTAGCTTTTGGCAACCACGTCTGCCAACGGGGTGGACACGATGGATTTGACAGCGATTGGATTTTTAGGCATGGTTCCCTGTGCGATGCGCTGCTTTGCAATATAGTCGAGCATCAGCACGCCGACTTCGTTGCCGGTCGGCAGGATGTATTCGCCGTGGTGGTTGACGGCGATGCCAACGCGGTCAGCGTCCGGGTCGGTGGCAAGCACCAGGTCGCCGTCGATGCTCTTGCACAGCTGGATGCCCAGCTGCAAGGTGGATTTTTCCTCCGGGTTCGGGTATGGGCAGGTCGGGAAGTTGCCGTCCGGTCGCTCCTGCTCGCGCACGATCTCGATGTCCTCGATGCCGATTCTTCCCAGGATGCGGCGGACCAGCTTGTTGCCGGTGCCGTTGAGTGGGGTGTAGACCACCTTCAGGTGACTTGGCTGTACCGGTGCCTTGCTGACACGCAGTGCAAAGACGCGGTCGAGGTACTGGTCGACCAGTTCGTCGGAGATATACTCGATCATGCCGCTGCGCAGACCCTGCTCCAGAGAAATCTTTTTGACCCCATCAAAGATGTCGGTCTTGCTGGCAAGCTCCAGCACCTTGGCAGCAGCCTGCGGGTTCAGCTGGCAGCCGTCGTCGCCGTATGCCTTGTAGCCGTTGTACTGGGCTGGGTTATGGCTGGCGGTGATAACGATGCCGGCGCTGCAATGCAGCTGACGAACGGCAAAGGACAAGGTAGGGGTCGGCATCAATTCCTTGAAGAGATAAGCCTTGACCCCGTTTGCAGCAAAGACGCGGGCGGTCACACGGGCAAACAGGTCGCTCTTGATGCGGCTGTCATAAGCGATGGCAACCGATGGATTTTCATATTTTTCGTTGATATAATCCGCCATGCCCTGGGTAGCCAGAGCAACGGTGTAGATGTTCATGCGGTTGGTGCCTACGCCAAGGATGCCGCGCAGACCGGCGGTGCCGAATTCCAGCATTTTTACAAAGCGTTCTTTAATCTCATAGTCGTTTCCTTCGATGTCGACCATTTCTGCAATCAGGTCCGGGTCCTCCAGCTGCTTTGATTTCCAGAGGTTGTATGTATCAAGATAGTTCATGCAAAATCATCCTTTCTGGCGGCGATTGACGCAGTTGGAACAACCGCCGTAAAACTATACAAAATCAATAGACTCTACTTTTATTCTATGCCTTTTTTGTTCAGAAGTCAACAAAATGCAGTCGAAAAAGACTCTTTTTCTGTTAAGATACGGTCAAACGGAACTAACAAAAGAAAAGATTTTGTCAAGAGCGAAACGGCAAAAAAGAAAAGCGATTGATTTTCCTACCGTTATTGTTTATAATAAAAGCAATGAAAAAAAGCTTTTCCCATATCCCGGAGGAGGAATCGTTTTTTAAAATAAGGAGGATCTTTATTATGTTAGTTTCTGCAAAAGAAATGCTGGACAAAGCAAAAGCGGGTCACTACGCAGTGGGTCACTTCAACATCAACAACCTGGAGTGGACCAAAGCCATCCTGCTGACCGCTCAGGAAAATAATTCCCCTGTTATTCTGGGCGTTTCCGAGGGTGCAGGCAAGTACATGGGTGGCTACACCACCATCGTCGGCATGGTAAACGGCATGATCAAAGAGCTGGGCATCACCGTTCCGGTTGCTCTGCATCTGGACCACGGCAGCTATGAGGCAGCAAAAGAATGTATCGAGAAGGGCTTCTCCTCGGTTATGTTCGACGGCTCCAAATACAGCATCGAAGAGAACGTAGAAAAGACAAAGGAAATCGTTGCACTGGCTCACTCCAAAGGAATCTCGGTTGAGGCTGAGGTAGGCGCAATCGGCGGCGAGGAAGACGGCGTGCTGGGCGGCGGCGAGATCGCAGACCCGGATGAGTGCGCAAGCATCTGCGAGCTGGGCGTTGATATGCTGGCAGCAGGCATCGGCAATATCCACGGCGTATATCCAGAAAACTGGGCAGGTCTGCGTCTGGACGTCCTGGCTCAGATCCAGGAAAAGACCGGCACCATGCCTCTGGTTCTGCACGGCGGCACCGGCATTCCTGACGAGATGGTCAAGGATGCAATCTCCAAGGGCGTTTCCAAGATCAATGTAAACACCGAATGCCAGATCGTATTCACCGCAGCAGTCCGCAAATACTTTGAGGAAAACATGGACCAGCAGAAGAAGGGCTTCGACCCAAGAAAGGTCCTCAAACCGGGCTTTGAAGCAATCAAAGAAAAGGTAAAAGAGAAGATGGAGCTGTTTGGCTCGATCAACAAAGCATAAGCGGCAAAACATACCACCTAAGAGCGGGGAGATTTTCCCCGCTCTTTTCTATCACAGCACAAGGGAGGAAAGGAACTGTGGAATATCAAAACAAAACCATCACCTTAAAAGACGGCAGAACAGCGCTGCTGCGTGCCGTTTGCAAAGAGGATGCTATACCGATGATTGCATACATGAAAGCCTGCTATGAGCAGACACCTTACCTGATGCGCTACCCGGACGAATTTGCCGTCACAGCAGAGCAGGAGGCGACCTATCTGGAAAGGCAGCTTGTTTCTCCCGATGTGCTGATGCTCGTCTGCGAGGTGGAGGGAAAGTTGGCGGGGAACTGTCAGCTTGACTTGAACCGCTGGCGCAAGACCCGACACCGCGGGCAGGTCGCCATCGCCTTGCTGAAGGATTATTGGGGACTGGGCATCGGAACGGCGATGTTTGAAGAGATGATTGACAAAGCAAGGCAGGAGAAGCTCGAGCAGCTGGAGCTGGAGGTCATCGAAGGGAACCAGCGGGCGATTGAGCTCTACCACAAGATGGGTTTTGTGTGCACAGGCGAAAAGCCCAACGCCATCCGGCTGGAGGATGGAAGCTCCTTAAAAGAGCTGATGATGGTCAAGGTTTTATAAGCTGACGCAAAAAGGTTTTGTCTGGATTGATTGTGGCAGACAAAACCTTTTTGATTTTCTTTTACAAAATGACGACAATATCCGAGTGGCTTTGGTTGATTCGTTTGAAAAATCCGTTTATAATAAAGAGAGCATCCTGAAAAACTGGACGGATAAGCTGGTCGACAGCAGCGCACACTAGAGAAGGAAATCGAATCTATGGAGGTGTGCGCATGAGCCACAATCAAAAGAAAAACAATCGGAGGAAACCGGTCTGTGAAGAGCTGCCGGTCGACCAGCCGCAGGAGCAGCCGGAGGATTTGGAGGAGCAAACCAGCCAAATCATCCAGTCCGGCTCGGTCACCATGACCGCAGCCAAGCACGTCATCCACTGTCTGACCATCGTCGGTCAGATCGAGGGTCACTATATCCTGCCGCCGCAGAACAAGACCACCAAGTATGAGCACGTCATTCCGCAGCTGGTCGCCATCGAACAGGACCCTTCCATCGAAGGGCTGATGATTATTCTCAACACCGTCGGTGGAGATGTCGAGGCGGGACTTGCCATTGCCGAGCTGATTTCCGGCATGAAAAAGCCGACCGTGTCGCTGGTGCTGGGCGGCGGACATTCCATCGGTGTGCCGCTGGCGTGCAGCGCAAAGCAGTCCTTCATCGCGCCTTCCGCCACCATGACGGTGCATCCGGTGCGGATGAACGGTCTGGTGCTGGGCGTTCCGCAGACCCTTTCCTATTTTGACCGGATGCAGGAACGCATCGTGCGCTTTGTCACCGACAACTCCGGCATCTCCTCGAAGGATTTTCGTCGGCTGATGATGAACACCGGGGAGCTGGTGATGGACGTCGGCACCGTTTTGGATGGAGAAAAGGCGGTGCAGGCAGGGCTGATCGACCATTTAGGAGGACTGAGCGAAGCCATCTCCTGCCTGTACCGGATGATTGAGAAAAAAGAAAAGGGAGTAAAATCTGCGGTCCGACCCAAAAAAGGAGGGAGCAGACGATGATCCTTCATTCGGTGACACCAATTTGGGCGATGCAGCAGATGATGGCAGAGCAGTCAGAGCAGCCGACCACTGTTTTGCTTTCGGAAACGGCAGCGCTGCAAGGCAGGATACAAAACGGACAGCTTTTGGTGGAACGCATCCTTTCCACCGACCCGCACGATTTTCTGCGGCAGGAGCTTTCCCCGGGAAAACAGGTGAAGCTGCCGCAAAAAAACAGATTTTTTTAGATTACTTTTTATGATAGAAACATGGACAACAGGGAGGCTTGGCAGACTATGGCAACCAAAAAAACATCCTCGCGCACCAAAAGCAAGAGCGCGGCTGCGACCGAACGGGAGCGCAAAAAACGCGAGCTGCACTCCAGACAGCAGTTTTGGGCAATCGTCGTTTTTGCAGTGGCAGTCTTTATTATGGCGACCACACTGGTGGAGGGACAGAACGTCTGGAACTGGATTCACAATTTCTTTCTGGGGATGTTTGGATGGAGCGCCTATCTGATTGCTCCCCTGCTGTTCTATGTTTCCATCATGACCGCGCTGGACAAGCCTATCGGTCTGGTCGGGCACAAGGTATGGCAGTCGATGCTGCTGATTTGCCTGCTCAGCGGAGCGACCCAGGTGTTCGGCTCGGGCATCCCAAACGGCAACCTGATTGAAAAGTTCCTCTCACTCTTTCAAAACGGCGTGGACGGACACGGAGGAGGAGCGGTTTCGGGGCTGTTCGGTCTGCCGCTGCTCTACTGGTTTGGTCCCACCGGAGCCAAGGTGACGATGGTCCTGCTGATTTTTGTGGTGCTGATGGTACTGACCGGCGGGACACTGATCGGGCTGTATCAGTCGGCAAAAAAACCGATGCAGAAGATGGAGGAGGTCTATGTCGCCCATTCGGAGATCCGCAATCAGCAGCGGCAGCTTCGCCAGGAGCAGATGATGGAGGAAGGGCAGGCGCCGACCAAGCCTCGCTTTAACATCAATATCCCGTTAGGCTCAGGCAAGCGCGCCGAGCAGGAGGACGGGTTGCAAACCGACAGCTTTTTTAATGCCAAGCGCAAAAAAGAGGAGGAGCTGGAGCGGCTGCGCCAGGCACAGGAGGACACCGAAAAAGGCAGGGCAGCCATGAGGGAAAAGCTGGAGTTGGAACGCGCCGAACAAAAGCGGCAGGAACAGCAGCGCGCCGAGCAGATTGCTGCCGAGCGACGGGAGCTGGAGCAGTCGGTGGAAAGCGACAGCTTCTGGAATCCGCCGGAAGAACCGGTGGACGAGCAGGAATCACAGCTTTCCTCTCCGTATTTGGACGACCTGATCAATCGGGTCGCACCGGCAGCCGGCAGCGGTTATGCGCGGGAGGACCAGGCAGTGCTGCATACCCTGAAATCCAATATGCCAAACGCAGGGGTGCGACCGGTGGTGGATTCTGCCGATTGGGACCACCCGTCTCACCTGCATGAAGAAAGGATGGGCGACCCTTGTCAGACCGGATTTTCCTGGGAGCAGACAGAGCAACAGCCGCTTTTGGAGGAAGAGGACATCGCTGATGGATTTATCTCGATGCAAAACTTCCACTTTGGACAGCATGTGCAGGAAGAACCGACGGAATCGGAGATGGATGAGATTTTCCAGCCAGCCGCACCGCAGGAAACGCCAATCGCCGAAGAGGAAGAGCCGGTATTTTTCCAGCCGCAGGAAATGCCGATGGTCGAAGAGGAGGAGCCGGTACCGTTTCACCCGGATAACATCCATCTGGAGCCTGAGCCGCCGACCGGCAGCCGCAGGGAGCAGCCGCATGAAATTATCCAGGTATCTGCCGACCGGATAGCGGCTCAGGGCATGGATTTGCAGGGCGCATCCCATTCGGTCGATGCGCCGCAGCCGGAAGAGGAAGAGCCGGAGTACATCAAACCGCCGATTGAGATTTTAAATGAGATTGAAAAACCCAACGAGAGCAACCTGCAGGAGGAGCTGCGCACCAACGCCGAAAAACTGGTGTCCACCCTGCAAAGTTTCGGCGTGCAGACCCGCATCATCGACATTGCACGCGGACCGGCGGTCACCCGCTATGAATTGCAGCCGTCGGCAGGGGTAAAAATCAGCAAGATTACCAACCTTGCCGATGACATCGCCCTCAACCTTGCCGCATCGGGAGTCCGCATTGAGGCGCCCATCCCGAACAAGCCTGCGGTGGGCATCGAGGTGCCCAACAAGGTGGTCAGCACCGTTTCCATCCGGGAGATCATCGACTCGCCGGAATTTCAGCAGGCAAAAAGTCCGCTGGCGGTGGCGCTGGGCAGAGATATTGCCGGAAAGGTCACCGTAGCGGATCTTGCCAAGATGCCGCACACCCTGATTGCAGGCTCGACCGGCTCCGGTAAATCGGTCTGCATCAATTCGCTGATTGTCAGTATGCTCTACCACTCCACTCCGCAGGAGGTAAAGCTGGTGCTCATCGACCCGAAGATGGTGGAGTTGGGCATCTACAACGGCATCCCACACCTGCTCATCCCGGTGGTCACCGACCCGAAAAAGGCAGCGGGCGCACTGTCGTGGGCGGTCAACGAGATGCTCAATCGCTATCAGTTGTTTAAGGATTACAGCGTGCGGGATATGACCGGCTTTAACCGCGCGGCAGAGAAGAACGGGCTTAAACCGATGCCGCAGATTGTCATCATCATCGACGAGCTTGCCGACCTGATGATGGCAGCGCCGGGCGAGGTGGAGGATTCCATCTGCCGTCTGGCACAGATGGCGCGTGCGGCAGGAATGCACCTGGTCATTGCTACCCAGCGTCCGTCGGTGGACGTCATCACCGGTGTCATCAAGGCGAACATCCCTTCCCGCATCGCCTTTGCGGTTTCCTCTCAGATCGACTCGCGCACCATCCTCGATTCCAGCGGTGCAGAAAAACTGCTGGGCAGAGGCGATATGCTCTTTTCTCCCATCGGTTCCTCCAAACCGACCCGCGTTCAGGGTTGCTTTGTGACCGACGGGGAGGTCGAGCGCATCATCGAATTTATCAAGCAGTCCGGTCAGAAGATGACCTATGACGAGCAGATTTTGCAGGAGATCGACCGCCATGCCGTTTCCGACAACAAGAAGAAGGGCGGCAAGGACGAGGGCGGCGGATTCTCGGACGAGGACGAGATGCTGCCCAGCGCGATTGAGATTGTGGTGGAGACCGGGCAGGCATCCACCTCCATGCTGCAAAGAAGGCTGAAGCTGGGCTATGCGCGTGCAGCCCGCCTGATGGATGCGATGGAGGAAAAAGGTATCATCGGTCCGTTTGAGGGCAGCAAGCCCAGACAGGTACTGATTACCAAAGAGCGGTGGATCGAAATGAAGATGGTCGCTGCGGCAAAAGCCGAGGATGACCGCAGAAATTATTGAGGTTGACAAAGCCCCTTTTTTCTAAATTTGAAAAAAGGGGCTTTGTGATTTTTTAATCAGAAAAATTTTAAGTTTTTCTCTCGACAAGCAAGGGTCGATTATGCTATATATTTATAGGCAGGACTGATCAGGGTCTTGCAAAAAGCTTTTTGGAGGAGGAATCGAGATGGAAAATGTGCAGAACAAAGAGAACCGGATCATCAACGGTGTGATTTGGAAACAGCTGCTGATTTTCTTTTTTCCGATTGTGCTGGGCACCTTTTTTCAGCAGATCTACAACACGGCAGACGCAGTTGTCGTAGGAAGATTTGTCGGTACCGAAGCATTGGCGGCGGTGGGCGGCTCCACCAGCCAGATCATCAACCTGATTGTCGGCTTTTTTGTCGGACTTTCTTCCGGTGCAACGGTGGTCATCTCCCAGTATTACGGCGCAAGGGAGAAGCAGGGATTGCAAAATGCGCTGCATACTGCGTTTGCCTTTTCGGTGGTGGGCAGCGTGGTCATCTCTGTGATTGGAATTTGGCTGTCTCCGATGATGCTTCGTTGGATGAACACCACCGAGGAGGTCATCGCACCGTCCACCACCTATCTGCGCATCTATTTTGCCGGAATCATCTTTGTCTTCATTTATAATGTAGGTTCCAGTATCCTGCGTGCGGTCGGAGATTCCCGCCGTCCGCTGTACTATCTGATTGTCTGCTGCTTTATCAATATTCTGCTGGACGTAGTCCTGGTTGTCTTTTTCCATATGGGCGTAGCGGGTGCTGCCATTGCAACGGTGTTTGCCCAGGGAGTCAGTGCGGTGCTGGTGGTGCTGGCGCTGTGCCGCTCCAAGGATATTTTCCGGCTGGAACTCAAACAGGTTCGCTTTCACTGTGATGCGTTGGAGCTGCTGCTGAAAATTGGTCTGCCGGCAGGCTTGCAGTCGGTGATGTACAGTGCATCCAATATCATCATCCAGACCTCGCTCAACTCCTTCGGAACCAACACGATGGCGGCATGGACTGCCTATGGAAAGATCGACTCCTTCTTCTGGATGGTCATCAGCGCCTTTGGCATCTCCATCACCACCTTTGTGGGACAGAACTATGGCGCGCGCAAGTTTGGACGGATGCGCAAAAGCGTGCGCATCTGTATCGGGATGGCAATGGGCGCTTCGGTCGTCATCAGCGCAGTCTTCCTGATTTTTGGAAAGTATGTCTACCAGATGTTCACCACCGATGCCACCGTCATCGAAATCGGAATGCACATGATGACCCTGATGGCACCGGCGTATGCGGTGTATGTCTTTATCGAAGTCTACTCGGGTGCGCTGCGCGGTACCGGCGACGTGCTGGTGCCGATGCTGATGACCTGCGGCGGTGTGTGCGTACTCAGAGTGCTGTGGGTTTGGTTCATCGTTCCGCTCAAGCCGGTCATCGACACCATCCTTTACAGCTATCCAATCTCATGGACGCTGACAGCGCTGCTGTTCATCTTCTATTATCGAAAAAAATGCCAGCAGTTCCCGGACAGCGACGAATAACACAAAAAAGGACAGGAGGTTCTGTGAGCAGTTCGCAGAGCCTCCTTTTGATTTAAAAGAGGAGAATGAACGTTATGTCAACAAAATTGGTTTTACTTGGAACAGGGACCCCAAACGCCTGCCCGAACGCCAGCGGACCTGCCTGCGCTGTGGTGGTGGACGACCGGGCTTACCTGGTGGATTTTGGACCGGGCGTGGTGCGGCAGGCATCCAAGGCGTACTATAAGGGCATCGACCCGCTGCGACCGGACCTGCTGACCACCGCCTTCTGCACCCACCTGCACACCGACCACACGGTGGGCTATGCCGACCTCATCTTCACGCCGTGGGTGCTGGAGCGCAGCAGTCCGCTCAAGGTGTTTGGTCCCAAGGGCTTGCAGCGTATGACCGACCACCTGTTGCAGGCGTATGCGGTGGACATCGACTTTCGTCTGCATGGCTTTGAGCGAGCCAACGAGGTGGGTTATCAGGTGCAGGTGCAGGAGATACAGGAGCTGCTGGTGGATACAGATGATCAAAAAAACGAAGAGACGGAAGCCAGTGTGAAGGAAGATACAAAAGATACCGGAAATACAGAGGATGTGGTGATGCCGACACCCGAGAATACGCCAAAACCCACCGTAACTTCGGAACCTACAACGACACCGGAACCGGCGAAAAACCAGCCTGTTTCACCGGCAGCAGAGACAGAGTCAACGGCAGAAAACAATGGCCAGCCGACAGCTGCGACCGGTTCACAGGGAACGGAAGGAAACACGGAAAATACTGACAGCACAGGAGATACAGAAAGTACGGGAAATCAGCAGGGGACATCCATCTCAGAAACAGATCAGCATACCCATCAGTGGGTAGCACAGACAGAAAAGATTCATCATGAGGCATCCGGGCATTATGAGACCAAGACGGTGCAGGAGGCATACGAGGAGCCTGTTTACGAATACCGTGTTTTTTGTAATACCTGCGGAGCAGATGTAACGACAAATGCACAGGAACATGAAGCGATACACAATGCCGGATTCAGCAGCAGGAAGATCCAGACCGGAAGTATTCACCATGATGCGGTGACGCAGCAGGTGTGGGTGGATGAACCGGCATACGATGAAGTGGTGACGAGAGGGTATGTCTGCTCGGTATGTGGTGTAGCCAAATAGTGAGGAAGAAGTACATATGAAAAAGAAAAGATGGAAAAAAATAATATGCATGGCGGTATTGGCACTTATGATCGTGCTGCTGCCTGTCATGTCACAGGCGGGAACGTGGAAAAAGAACAGTACCGGCTGGTGGTGGCAGGAAGA
>OFSC01001820.1_pt1 | contig 12385 bp, 14 predicted proteins | sample 1543201 | NCBI WGS metagenome assembly OFSC01 (sample SAMN04209228, study PRJEB22552) | human gut metagenome | biome: gut; material: feces | host: Homo sapiens | place: USA: Oklahoma
AACTTTTTGTTGCTCAGGTACTTAAAAAGTTTAAGTTATAATAGTGTTGCGGAATTAAGGGAATGTTATTATTTTTTTAACACGCATAATTTGCTAGTTTCCAACATTTTTCTTATTTTTGCAGGGTGATTCTGTATCTCTTATGTAGAGATTCGGATGACCGACATCAAAAAACGAACTTAATTCGCATGATGAAAGAGACAAATATACAACCACAGGTTACGTCCACTATTGCAGGGACGACGGCGAAGCCGAGGGAATAAGTGAAGAAAACGCTTAGAAAATGGCTTCCAAAAAGCCTGATGAATATCTAAAACGAAAAGAAATGATAGTAATTCAGAATAAGCGTAAGAAGCCAGAGAATATACTCAAAGCATATCCTGGCGCAATAATATGTGACGTGACATCAAAAGCGAAGGACAGTCTTGTGAAGCTGAGTCCTTTCTATCCTCATGGTGGCATTCCTGTGCCATTTAGCGAAGGGTGGACAGCTACATGTGTCGAAGCGGTATGGCAAGGTTTGAAAGTCTTTGCCTCAGCTGATGTAGATACAGAGATGTTCAAGAACGACACGATGAAGAACATCAAGCGTACTGTTCGTCGCTTCGGAAAGCCTCTGGGACATCGCAAGGGAGTAAACGGAACGGAACTCCTCGGATATATTGATGCACGCAAGCTAATCTATATCCCGACATTCCGTTGGGTGCTTGAAAATAAAGTAGCGGACATTATCGCTAAAATGAAAGAGGCAGCAAAGACCAAAACTATCGTTTTGCTTGATTATGACACTAACAGCGATGTAGATAATCCTGCCAAACCTCTCTCGCATGCCTATCTTATAAAGGCATATATTGAAGGACTCCCACCTTATGGGGATATGAAACAAGAACATAATGTGGGCCATTCATCATATAAACAACTCTCATTATTTGATTAAACCTAAAGATTATGGCATATAAAAACAATTATGACGAGTTTAAGAAACTCATCGAACAGCATCATATAACAACGCTTTATCATTTTACTGATAGAGAAAATCTTGAGTCAATCATCAATAATGGCGGCCTCTACTCATGGGCCGACTGCGAACAGAAGGGAATAAGCATATCGAAGCCTGGCGGTAGTATGGATTCGCGCGACTTGGACAGACGTGACAACCTGCAAAACTTCGTAAGAGTAAGTTTCGTGAGAGAACATCCGATGATGTATGTCGCTATGAACGATGGAAGAATCTCCAACCCTGTGGTGCTGGAGATTGATCCGGAAGTAATCTATTGGCAAGATTCACTTTATGCAGATCGCAATGCCACTAAGAATGGAGCGCACGTCGGATCAAGTATTGATGATTTTTCCCAGTTGCATTTCAATTCCTTCAAGGCAAAGAAACATTTCGACCTTGACGCAGATGAACAGAAATTCTATCAGGCAGAAGTGCTTGTCAAAAATCATATTCCTTTGCAATTTATCAAGAATATCGGTAACTTCGGCTTTACCATTCCTTCCCAATCCGCACAGATGCAGACAAAGACCGCATATACCGCACAGATTACCAGAAATACACCGACAGCTTTTATATTCTTGATAGACCAATCCGTATCAATGCGGAAGTACACGACTCTTTATGGAGAGGAAATGCCGATGGCAGAAGCCGTAGCTCGCATCGTCAACCATCAGTTGAATGAACTGGTTTTGCGTTGTATAAAAGGTTCTGAGACACGCGACTATTATGATATTGCCATTATCGGTTATGGTGAGAAGGCATATAGTGGATGGAAAGGAGAATTGGAAGGACGAGACTTTGTAAAGCCTTCCGAACTTAAAGAACATCCATACAAAAAGATAACGACAAAGAAAGAGACAAGAACACGCAAAGGTGTGAAGGTTGTAGAAGTTGAGGAGGTGCAGTGGATTGAAGCTGAAGCTACGGAAAGCTGGACACACGTACACCATGCTTTTGAAAAAGCGAAAGGTCTGCTCGACGAATGGATGGAAAAGCATCACGAAAAGGATTGCTATCCACCCACCATTATCAATATTACTGATGGTGAATTCAATGGAGCAACCAAGGAGTATGTACTCCAGCAAGCCAATGAGCTGAAGTCCATGTTCACCAATGATGGCAATGTCATCTTGTTCAATATTCATATATCAGCCAACAAGGCTGTCTGCGTGAGCTGTCCGGCAAGTAAAGATGAGGTCTCATTTAGTTCACTTGCTACTACCATGTACGAAATGTCGAGTCTTCTCCCAATGCGTTATTCTGATCGTATTGCTGACTTGCGAGGAGATGGAACACCCAATAATAGATACACGGCTATGTCAATCAATGCGGACATGTCAACCTTGATACAATTGATGGATATAGGTACACCAACTAACATAAGCCAAAACAAATGAGAGCAATATCAATAGCAAAGCCGAATCAAGGTACTATCAATGAGGATGCTGTGAAAGCCACAACAGGCTTTATAGCGGTGTCTGACGGAGCAGGTGGTGGAGGTATATATGCAGACAAATGGTCGGCCTACTTGGTTGATCATCTGCCTGCTCGACCTATTCTGACCTTTGCAGAACTGGATGCATGGGTAGAAAGCATTTGGGAACCATTCTATAATGATTGCGAAGCAATGGCAAAGGCAGCAGGAGGAATGGTGCTCAACAAGTTCTATGACGAAGGCTCGTTTGCTACACTCGCTGCTATATGGTATTCATCAAATGTATGCCATTGGATGGCTTATGGCGACAGCGTCGCTTTCTGTTACAATCCTGATGATGATATCCTTCTGCATTCCTTTGGTCATCTACGTGATTTCGGCAATCCTCCATATCTTATCAACTGCAAGGATGAACTGTCCGAAAAAGGTTTTAAGAGCGGTACGTTTGAGACTTCTACGAATTCAATCATCTTCTGTACTAGCGATGCGTTGGCACATTACATCTTGATGATGTATGAGTTGTCGCATCGCAGCACTTTTGCAGACGAAATTCAAGAAGCAGAGCGGACGGGAACGAGAGAGTCAGCATTCATAAAGAATGCCTCTTCTGCTAAATTTGACTTTCGTAAGGATGTTCTACAGAAACTCATGAACTGCAAAAGTCGATATACCCTAGAGAAGCATATATCTAAGCTATTAAAGAATAAACTAATAGCATTGGATGACTATTCTTTCACTTTCAAAACATTATAATTATGAATTATCCTCTTATATCAGAATACCTTGAAGCCATTAAGCATTCTGAAGACAATTTTAATGTACTGAGCACCCTTCGTCCTGTTTATGATGAAGCTGGTGAGATAGTAATGTCTAGCGGTAACTTTGCTGTGGTATTCAAGATGAAAGATGAATCCTCAGGGAAACTATATGCAGTGAAGTGCTTTTTGAGAGAGCAAGAGGGACGTGATACAGCATATCAGCAGATAACAGATGAATTGGAATATGTGTCATCAAACTATTTGTGCTCCATCAAGTACTTCCAAAAAGAATTGTTTGTTGATTCTACAGTTTCTTCTGATACTGAATTTCCTGTATTACTCATGGACTGGGTAGAAGGAGTTACGCTTGATAAGTATGTTCATCAACACATATCCGATAAATATGCTTTGCAGCTTATCACATATCAGTTTTGTAAAATGGCTGCCTGGCTGATGTCACAACCATTTGCTCATGGAGACCTTAAGCCAGATAATATCTTAGTTACTGAAAATGGGACCTTAGTGTTGGTTGACTATGATGGAATGTTTGTCCCTGCTATGCAAGGACAAAAGGCGCGAGAATTGGGCAGTCCTGACTATCGCCATCCAATGCGTACAGAAGATTGTTTCAATGAACATATCGATGATTTTCCATTGGCGCTTATTGGTATGTCTCTGAAAGCAATAGCTTTAGACACCTCTTTGTTGCAAAATAATGCGAAAACTGATTCACTTCTGTTTTCAGAATCTGATTTCCATAACATCGGTGAATGTCTGATGATGAAATCACTATGTTCTCTTTTGAATGATGCGGAATTTTCGAAATTATATGCTTTGTTCCTCTTGGCGCACTCACAGCAGGAACTATCAGCCGTGTCTTTCCGCTTGTTTTTGCTTAATAAGGTAGAGAAACCAATTGAAGAAGTTCTTTCTACAGAAGCAACGGAAGAGGATTTTAAGGATGCTATTGAAGATGAGTATGGAGTTATGTATAGTCGCGATGGGAAAAAGCTATTAAATGCTTATTTCTTATTATGTGAGAATGAATATGTTGTAAGAGAAGGAACAGAAGTTATTTGCGATGGTGCTTTCTATTTTAATTCTCTTCAAAGCGTCACTATTCCGAACTCAGTAAAGAGCATAGGAGATGGAGCTTTTCAATTGTGCGTATCTCTTCAAAGCGCCTCTATTCCAAACTCTGTAACAAGCATAGGAGATTGGGCTTTTAGCTCGTGCGAATCTCTTCAAAGCATCACCATTCCGAACTCTGTAAAGAGCATAGGAGATGAAGCTTTTAGTGGCTGCGAATCTCTTCAAAGCGTCACTATTCCGAACTCTGTAACAAGCATAGGAGATAACGCTTTTAGCTGGTGCCAATCTCTTCAAAGCGTCACCATTCCGAACTCTGTAACGAAGATAGGAGATGGCGCTTTTAGTTGGTGCACGCTTTTAGATGAGCCTTCCCGACTACGACTAAAAGAATTAAATTATACGCAAATTTAGGATTAAATATTATGAATATCAAAAGTAACAAAATAGTTTTGGCAGTTATTGCCGTACAATCCTTTGTCTTTGCTTACCTGTATGACAAATGGAAATATAATAATGTTGCGGAATTAAGGTTAAAGAATAAACTAATAGCATTGGATGACTATTCTTTCACTTAAAAAAATATAATTATGAATTATCCTCTTATATCAGAATACCTTGAATCCATTAAGCATTCTGAAGACAATTTTAATGTACTGAGCACCCTTCGTCCTGTTTATGATGAAGCTGGTGAGATAGTAATGTCTAGCGGTAACTTTGCTGTGGTATTCAAGATGAAAGATGAATCCTCAGGGAAACTATATGCAGTGAAGTGCTTTTTGAGAGAGCAAGAGGGACGTGATACAGCATATCAGCAGATAACAGATGAATTGGAATATGTGTCATCAAACTATTTGTGCTCCATCAAGTACTTCCAAAAAGAATTGTTTGTTGATTCTACAGTTTCTTCTGATACTGAATTTCCTGTATTACTCATGGACTGGGTAGAAGGAGTTACGCTTGATAAGTATGTTCATCAACACATATCCGATAAATATGCTTTGCAGCTTATCACATATCAGTTTTGTAAAATGGCTGCCTGGCTGATGTCACAACCATTTGCTCATGGAGACCTTAAGCCAGATAATATCTTAGTTACTGAAAATGGGACCTTAGTGTTGGTTGACTATGATGGAATGTTTGTCCCTGCTATGCAAGGACAAAAGGCGCGAGAATTGGGCAGTCCTGACTATCGCCATCCATTGCGTACAGAAGATTGTTTCAATGAACATATCGATGATTTTCCATTGGCACTTATTGGTATGTCTCTGAAAGCAATAGCTTTAGACACCTCTTTGTTGCAGAATAATGCGAAAACTGATTCTCTTCTGTTATCAGAATCTGATTTTTGTAACTTGGGAGATTGTCAGATGACGAAGTTACTTTGCTCACTTTTAAATGATTCTGAATTTTCGAAACTATATGCTTTGTTCCTCTTGGCGCACTCACAGCAAGAACTATCAGCCGTGTCATTTCGATTGTTTTTATTGAATAAGGATTGGGGATACCCCCCAAGACAAAAACAAAATTATTCACAAATTCAAATCACAAACGTTATTAAAAAAGTAAATGAAATTGCAGTTATTAATGACTTGTTACTCAGTGATAAATTGATAGAATGGAATGAGGATAATAATACATTCCGTGTTTCTTTGCGTATCACTTATACATCTTTGCCATCTGATAATGATAAAGGAGTTGATGGCTTGTTGTCATTAGCTAATTTTGAGGATACCGGCGCGGTTGTTGGAAAGACATATTCGTGTCTTATTAATTTCGATAGTCTACTAACTGACAAACACGACGAAAGAACGCAAAAGAAAGCTCTTGATGAACTTGTAAAAAAGTTCAAGGGAAAGAAAGCTCGTTTTTCTACTTTCGAATTCAGAATTTCGGAGTTATCAGGCGGCAAAGGAGAGTCTATCAACGATGGCACGCACACATATTCATCGCTTGCTAATACCTATTTGGGCAAAGTTGACGATGAAGATGCAGAGTTTAACAAGCTCAAAGAGCGTATGAATGATATGCTTGATGACGATTTCGAGTTTGGCGAGGCAGGGCAAAACCAAAAGGTAGAAAAGCCTATTGAAGAAGTTCTTTCTACAGAAGCAACGGAAGATGATTTTAAGTATGCTATTGAAGATGAGTATGGAGTTAAGTATAGTCGCGATGGGGAAAAGCTATTAAAGGCTTCTTCCTCATTATACGAGGTAGAATATGTTGTAAGAGAAGGAACAGAAGTTATTTGCGATGAAGCTTTTAGATGGTGCAAATCTCTTCAAGGCGTCACTATTCCGAACTCTGTAACGAGCATAGGAGATGAAGCCTTTAGTGGCTGCGAATCTCTTCAAAGCGTCACTATTCCAAACTCTGTAACAAGCATAGGAAATGAAGCCTTTAGTGACTGCGAATCTCTTCAAAGCGTCACCATTCCGAACTCAGTAACAAGCATAGGAGGTGGAGCTTTTAGTGGGTGTGTATCTCTTCAAAGCATCACCATTCCGAACTCTGTAACGAAGATAGGAGATGGAGCTTTTAGCTCGTGCAAATCTCTTCAAAGCATCACCATTCCGAACTCTGTAACGAAGATAGGAGATTACGCTTTTAGTTGGTGCGAATCTCTTCAAAGCGTCACTATTCCAAACTCAGTAACAAGCATAGGATATGAAGCCTTTAGTTGGTGCGAATCTCTTCAAAGCGTCACCATTTCAAACTCAGTAAAGAATATAGAAGATTACGCTTTCTTTTTATGCACGCATTTAGATGAGCCTTCCCGACTACGACTAAAAGAATTAAATTATACGCAATTTTAGGATTAAATAATATGAATATCAAAAGTAACAAAATAGTTTTGGCAGTTATTGCCGTACTAATAAGTGGATGCAATAACTATAAGGCGCATAATTCACTTGATTCAGATAGTTTAGCACAGTACCGCGATACTCTAATAGGGAAATTCAACGGAATAGATGTTGACACTCTTATATGTGAACCGATTGATTCCCTCTCTCCAAAAGAGGACGGAACGTATGGTGGTTGTCACTATGAATGGAGAGTTTACACAACAAACGGCACAGTCAAAGACCTTATCGTTGGAAAAACAGTAGGCATAGACTTTATAAAAGAGGGTGATTTAGACGGCAATGGCACAGAAGAATGGGGCTATGTTACACAATGGCCTACTTCCATGTGGATGCGCTATAATGCTTTCACAAACATCAATGGTGAATGGCAACATATTATTGAGCCAACCCCAATATGGATTCCACATTTAGACCAACAAGACAGTTTATATAACACAATCAGAGAAGAAGATATATTACAACCCTCAGAAAAATCAGGTTTTATAAAAGTCAAATTTAGCGATGTTCGCAACAATGGTGAGGATTTTCTATTGATAGATACGCTAATACAAGTTAATCCAAGACTGTTCAAATAAGAGTACATTTTTCAAGATTTTTCAGTTATACCTCAAATCAAAGGATAGTTTGAAGTTTCATGTTGAAGGCCTTGTGGAAAATGGAGAAGATGTTCCCGAATGGCTGAAGAACGGAGATTATGAGTTTGTGTATAACTATCTGGATGCAACTACTCTTTTGAAGGCATATTCTCCATACGTTTCTCTAGCGGCAATTGGTCGTGCTTTTGGAATAAACCAAAGTCTTTTGTCACACTATGTGAATGGTTTGAAGAAACCACGTGAGCAGCAGCGTAAACGTATTGTAGCTGGTTTTCATAAAATAGGATCAGATTTGCAATCTGTTATGTGTGTATGATTTTAACAAAACGGATGTTTGAGGGATGTTGCCTAGCATCCGTTATATCATTTCGTTCTTCCAGACCTCCATTTCATACATTTATCCCCCAACTTTCTATGCTGTTTCGGATAAATTCACTATCTTTGTCCCCCTGAAAACAACTAAAAGATAAAATGCAATGAAGAAAGGATTGAAATATACTTTGATTTCATTAGGCAGTCTGGTTGCTTTGGCAGGTATTGGCCTGGGGATTATGTATGTGGTTTCACTATATAAGATGAAGCGATGGTTGGGCATCGCTTCATCTTATTCTGATGTCTTTGTTGATAGATTGAAAGGGCAACCTTATTTTTATCATAAAACACCCCTTTATAACTCTATCTTTTGTCATAAAACTCCCTTTTATAACTCTATCTTTTAGCAAAGTTAACATAAAATAATTGCATATCTCGCTAAGAATCAGTATTTTTGCGCATAATCTTTTAAAGAATTAAAAAAACTAAGAATATGGCTAGAGCAACAGGTTCAATCAATTATTTGGAGCATCGCACGCCCTTGAAGGACGAAAGCGGTAAGTATCAGATACATCCGATGTTCGTGAAACGGGATATCGTTGACCGGGAGAAGATGGAAAAGCGTGTTCGCGATCATTGTGCGATGAACGTTTCGTCCTTTATCTCTGCATTGGAAACGCTGGAGGATGAAACGTTTTATGCCCTGGCGGATGGCAACGAGGTGAGGGTAGGCGATATGTTTATCGTCAAGCCAAAACTGGGGATGGTGAAGCATAAGGACAAGAATGGAATCGAATGGAAAAGGACCTATCATGAGGGGGAGCTGATTCCAGCCAATGAGGTGGATATCTGCGGCTTGGAAATTCAGCCCACGAAGGAGTTTCTGGAGAGGCTGAAGCGCCACTCTAATGGTTGCAGCCGACAGTATTGGAGTGTGAAATCTACTCCAAAAGAGGCGGATAAGGAGTTTGCTGATATTGTAGAGATTTGCCAGCAGCAGGGTTATATCACGGTGAAGGATATGATTCGTGAATTCGGTGTTACCCGCTATCATGCCAATAAGGTGTTGAATGATCTCTGTGAGGAACCGGCTGCCAGAATGTATGCTACCAAGGAAGGGCCTATAACGCTCTATCGTTTGTGGAAGAAGGAGTAACTAAGACGTAGTTGTTGAAACGGCTCTTTAGGTTGACGGAATCGGTTCCTTAACTTGAATGAAGCGTCTCTTCTCGTTGAATGAAGCGTCTCCTTAACTTGAATGAAGCGTCTCTTCTCGTTGAAGGGTGCGTATCCGAGAGTTAAAAGAAGCGTTTCCTGGAGTCAGAACTAGCGTCTTTTAGAGTACAAGCATAAACCTTCTCAGACATTGCCACTAGGCTCAGCAGCTCTGCCGAGCCTAGTCAGCAGGTCTGCTGACTGCAGTCAGCACCTCTGCTGAGCCTAGTGACAACACCTTTTAGTCGTACAACTATACCCTCTTTAGTTGTACAACTATACACTTTTTAGTTGTACAATCGTAAAATGATGATACTTCTATGATATATTGGGTGCTCCCATTCAATCCAAACATACAGCATCTTCCTTTTATAACGTTCGTTTGCTTTTGTTCTATTTCAACGAACGAAATGAGGAAAAGCAGCTTCTCCTAATTCTGGCTCATATTCAAAACCTTCGTAACTGAAGCCTGCCAGTTCCTCTGGAGTAAGAAGCTGATTATTCAAGATATATCTCACCATGGCTCCACGGCAAGATTTAGCCCATACAGCCTGCATCTTCAATCTGCCGTCTTTCTGGCGGACATAAAAGAGTGGCTGAATGACCTTTATCTCCTTACATACTCTCTTCCAATCGAACAGATGTTCATATTCCTCTGTAGAAAGATGGATGAGTATACCATCGTCAGCTTTCACACTATCGATGAGAACATCTGTCAGTTTGTCTTTCCAGAACTGATTGATAGGCTTGTCGTTTGTAGCTTCGAGCGATACGCAATGCTCCATACGATAAGGTACAATGCCATCCAACGGTCGAAGCAATCCATAAAGGAAGCAGGTAATCCAGAGATGTTTCTGGGCATACTCTAACGACTCCTCGCTCAAAGAACTGGCACGCAAATGTTTGTATGCCTGACCATTGTAAGCCAGGATAGCAGGCATCTTCTCTGCAGCCATAAAATCATGATATCGCTTCCAGTTCGTCATTGCAATCTTGCTGCTGCAATCCAGTTGCTTAGCCAATTCCTCTACATTCATCATTGCCATTTCTTTGGCCAAGTCATTGGCAACTGATTGGAATAGTGGCACGGAGATAGGCTTCCTGTCTGCCTTCTCAAACATGATTTTGGCATTTGCCAATAATATCTGCATAATAATCAATCTTTTGAATTGTACTTGCAAAGATAAGAAAAAATCAATATACAATGCTAAATAGCCAAGAAAAAATCCCATAAAATTAATTTTTTTTATAAAACGAGCATTATATAGTACTTTTTCTTGTGTAATCTATAAATATTTGTTACCTTTGCCCCATGAAAACATTATTAGACGTTCATACACATACAATAGCATCAGGTCATGCCTTCAGCAGTTTGCAGGAAATGACCTTGACAGCAAAGGAGAAAGGGTTGGATATTTTGGGAATCACAGAGCACGGTCCCAATATCCCGGGTACCTGTGATCCTATCTATTTCAGAAACCTTCATTGTGTTCCACGCCAGCTCTATGGAATCAAACTGATGCTTGGAGCAGAACTCAACATCCTCAATACGAAGGGAGATATCGATCTCGACGAGGATTACTGGCGTATCCTGGATATCCGAATAGCAGGCATCCATAGCCTTTGCTGGCAGGGAGGAAGTAAGGAGGAGAATACGCAGAGTGTCATCAATGCCATGCGCAATCCCTTTGTGCAGATTATCTCTCATCCCGGCGATGGTACGGCAGAACTGGATTTCGAGGAACTCATGAAAGTTTCCAGGGAGACGCATACCTTGCTTGAAATCAACAACCATTCCATGGCTCCCATCCGCCACAAGACTGTGGCTGCTCCCAATAATCTGGAACTGCTGGAACTTGCCAAGAAGTATGAAACTCCAGTCATCTTCGGAAGTGATGCCCACTTCTCTACGATGATTGCCGACTACAGCAACATTATGCCACTGGTAGAAAAAGCAGAGTTCCCGGATGAGCTGGTTCTCAACTATCAGCCAGAGAAATTCATGGCTTACCTCAAGCCAACCCCTGAGAAATAGGAAAATTTAGTTTCACATTTCAATTTACACGACTATGATTATAGAAGAAATCATCAAGTATAATGAAAACTTCGTAGCCAGTAAGGGTTACGAAAAGTATATTACGAGTAAATATCCAGACAAGAAACTTGCCATTCTTTCCTGTATGGACACCCGCCTCACTGAGCTTCTGCCAGCAGCTTTGGGCCTGAAGAACGGAGATGCCAAACTCATCAAGAACGCCGGTGGACTGGTTATCAGTCCTTTCGACTCTGCCATGCGTAGTCTCCTTGTAGCCATCTACGAATTGGGTGTAGAGGAAATCATGGTCATTGCCCACTCCAACTGCGGTGCATGCCACATGAACGGACAGCAGATGAAGAAATTGATGCTCAAACGTGGCATCCATCAGAATGTTATCGATACCATCGGGCTTTGCGGTATTGACCTCGACCATTGGCTGGAGGGATTCCACGACACAGAGGATTCTGTAAGGAATACCATCAATACGATCCGTACACACCCTCTCGTACCAAAAGACGTCAATCTTCATGGCTATATCATTGACTCACAGACGGGCAAACTGACAGAAGTGAAATAGAATAAAGGTATTATTTTAATTAAAATACATAACAGCAGTTTGTTGTACTTTCACCTTCCCTCTATGATGCTCTTTCCAAGAAAGTAACTTTCGTTACAGCCCCCACATATCATTCAGCATTCTGATAGCTGATTCCGAGCGGAATACATGATTGCGGAAGGTGATGATGCCTTCAAGAGCAAGATGGTCTTCGAAGGAATTCACCAGGAAATCTGCTTCGAGCAGAATGCGGTGGTCGAGGCTGGTTACATCCTTATAAGTATGATGATGGGCAATGAGCCAGCAGATTCTTTCTATCTGTGCGGCTGTGAATCCATCTACTTCTGACAGTACTTTTCTTGCCTCGTCAGGACCCAGTTCTTCCTGATGCTTGCCATTGCAGTTGCCGTATCTGGCTTCTGAAACGTGAATGCCTACATCGTGAAGAATGGCTGCTGCTTCGAGCACGAAGAGGTCTTCTCCGGTCATTCCTTCTGCTATTGCAATCATACGGGCAAA
>OFSC01001832.1_pt1 | contig 12325 bp, 10 predicted proteins | sample 1543201 | NCBI WGS metagenome assembly OFSC01 (sample SAMN04209228, study PRJEB22552) | human gut metagenome | biome: gut; material: feces | host: Homo sapiens | place: USA: Oklahoma
AAAAAGAAGGGAGCATTATTATGATTATAGAAAGAAAAGAATATTTAGAAAAACTGATAGCCTGGAAAGATAAGCAGTTGATTAAAATTGTTACAGGTGTACGACGTTGTGGAAAATCTATGCTTCTGGAAATTTATCGCAATTATTTAAAAGAGCATGGGATTGAGGAAGAACAGATTATTTCTATTAATTTTGAAGATCTTGATTATGAAGAACTGACAGATTACAGGAAATTATATAAATATTTAAAGGAACGTCTGATTGATGGAAAAATGACATATATTTTCCTTGATGAAATTCAGAATGTAACAGATTTTCCGAAAGTGCTGGACAGTCTTTATATTAAAAAAAACATAGATATTTATGTGACTGGTTCCAATGCATATATGTTGTCCAGTGAGATTGCAACTATGATTTCAGGAAGATATATTCAGATTGAAATGTTGCCGTTGTCTTTTAAGGAATATATGGAGAGTACTGGCAGTATGAATGACAGAGGAATCAAATATGCTGAGTATTTGCAGAATAGTTCATTTCCGTTTACACTGGAATTAAAAAATCAGCCAGATGAGATCAGAGATTATCTGGAAGGAATCTATAATACGATTGTTGTAAAGGATATTATAAACAGGAAAAAAATCACAGATACTATGATGCTTAAGAGTGTCTTAAGATTTGTGTTTGATAATATAGGAAATCCATTGTCATCAAAAAAAATTGCAGATACGATGACCTCAGAAGGGCGAAAAATTGATACAAAAACGGTGGAAAAATATCTGGAGGCTTTTAGCGAGAGTTATATTATATATCAGGCAAAACGTTATAATATAAAGGGAAAACAATATTTAAAAACTCTTGAAAAATATTATATAGTTGATATTGGAATGAGGTATATGCTTTTAGGGTCGAGGCAGGCAGATGCAGGACATGTTCTGGAAAATATAGTCTATCTGGAATTGTTACGTCGAGGATATGATGTGTATGTTGGAAAAATCGATTCATATGAAGTGGATTTTGTGGCACAGAATAAAAAGGGAACAGTATATTTCCAGGTGGCACTGACTGTACGAGATGAAAATACACTTTTGAGAGAATTAAGACCATTACAGGCGATACGAGATCATTATCCAAAGATTATCTTAACAATGGATGAAGAACCAGAAGAACAATATGAGGGAATTCGACGTATTAATGCCAGAGACTGGTTATTGGGGATTGTAGACTGAGCAAGTAGCGAAGCGGATTGCGAATGTCCGCTGTTATAATTTATACAAATGTAAATGGATACCTGATTCCTAATCTCACCTATAAATCCGGTGAGCAGATGGAGCAACTTGGAAAGTATGGTTTTCTTCGAAGAGATTATCTGAAGAATCATCGAAACTCAACGTATCAGGTGATACTTTTGCAGGATACGATTGGCGAGCATCTGCTGGAAGTGGATAAGGCTGCCAGAGAACGGGAAGAAATTATTCTGAAACAGTTGGAAGAAAAAGATCCATTGCCGGATAAGGAGAAAAATCAGATGGCATGGGTAAGAGCTGCCAATCAGCACAGAGCGATTGCAGAAGAGATTATTCTCAAGGAATTGATTTATGTTTAAATGAATGTGATGAGGTCGTGGAATGCGACCTCATTGTTGTATGAGAATATAAAATTGCAGTAGGCAGAACGAGAAAAATAGGGTAATATAACAATAACCTGTTGGTGCGATTTTGAAATGCCAAGTTGGCATTTCAAATTATAGAAGGGAATCAATAATGAAAAAAGAGATAATAGTAGCAAATAATATTGATAACATTTACGATGAAATAAATGCATTGATCAGAGAAAAGAAAACGGATGTAAAGAAAGTTGTGAACGATGCCATTATCTCACTTAACTGGGGAATTGGAAAAAGACTTAGTGCGGAGTTCACCGGAGATAATAAGCCTGAGTATGGAAAAAAAGTTGTTGCAGAAGTCAGTAAACGTTTGGAACAGGAGTATGGTTCTGGATTTGATAAAACATCAATTTCGAGAATGATTAAATTTTATCAGGAATTTCCTGACTTCGAAAAAGTTGCGACATTGTCGCAACAATTGACCTGGTCACATTTTGTAGAGATTTTGCCAATAAATGACGAGTTAAAGAGAGACTTTTATGCTGCAATGTGTATGCAAGAGAACTGGTCAGTGAGGACATTGCGTGAAAGAAAAAAATCTATGCTTTATGAACGCACTGCAATATCGAAGAAACCAGAAGAAACAATAAAAAATGAGATTGCCGAATTACGGGATGATGGAAAAATGAGTCTGGATCTTTTTTACAGAGATCCATACATGCTTGATTTTCTTGGTTTACGTGATACTTATAGTGAAAAAGATTTGGAAAATGCCATTCTTGCGGAATTAGAAAAATTTATTTTGGAAATGGGATCGGATTTTGCGTTTTTGGCAAGGCAGAAGCATTTTGTGCTGGATGGTAAAGATTACTATATGGATTTATTGTTTTATCACAGAGGTTTGAAAAGGCTGGTTCTTGTTGAGTTAAAGCTTGGAGAATTTGAACCGCAAGATAAAGGACAAGTCGAACTGTATTTGCGATGGTTGGAAAAAAATGAAAGAGTAGAAGGTGAAGAAAGTCCGGTTGCTCTTATATTATGTGCAGAAAAATCGCAGGAAACCATAGAATTAATGCAATTGGATCATGGAAACATCCACGTGGGACAGTATATGACTAAAATGCCTCCAAAAGAACTTTTAGAACAGAAGTTATCACTTGCTATTGCAAATGCAAGAGAGCTATTGGAACAGAGGAAAGAAGAATAAAGGTTTTCAATTTAATAATGAAATGCAAGATAGGCGTGAGTCATAAAAATATGACTTGCGTCTTTTTCTTTTTGCAGAAAGGCGTGAGACATAAAAATATGGCTTGCGTCTTTTTCTGTTTGGAAAGGTAAAAAAATGTATATGTTTTGTCATAATTTGACGTATGGAAAAAGAAAGCAGGGGTTGTTATTATATTGTTAACAAAAGAAGTACTTCTAAAATAACAAAAGGACAAAGCAGGTAAAAGAAAGGAGTTTTTATGAGGAAAAAGATGATTAGCCTGATGATGACAGTCGCTATGGGGACAGTCATGATTAGTGGAGCAACAGTTGTAAAAGCGGATTCAGACGAAAAAGAAACTGTTAAATTAGCGGTGTGGTCTTCTGGAGCAGCAGATAATTTTCAGAAAGGTGCAGATGAATTTAATAAGCGCCAGGATAAAATTAATTTTGTAGTTGAAATGCAATCAGGAGATTATAGCCAATATCTTGGAGCAAAGGTGGCATCTAATGATCTTCCGGATATGTTTTTCCTGAATCCATATGCACAGGTGCAGCAGTTTGCAGCAACAGACAGAATTGTGGATTTGAGCGAGGAAGGATTTGCAACAAAGATTTATGATTCTGTAAAAGATGCATGTAGCTATGATGGAAAAATTTATGCGTATCCAATGGCTGTGGAAATGTTGGGAGTTTATTATAATCAGGAGTTATTTGAAAAGGCCGGAATTACAGAAGTACCGAAAACATTCTCACAAATGAAAGAAGTATGTGAAAAACTTCAGGCAAGTGGTATTACACCATTTGCAGCCACCTATAAAGATGCATGGACATTGAATCATTTATTTAGCTGTCTGCAGGGAGCCGCAGTTGGAGATTATGAGTCATGGGTTGCAGATATGAATGCAGGAAAAGGAAGTTTCAGGAATGATAATTCTTCACTTGAATTTGAGTTTATGGATATGATGAAAGAAAATTCCGGTGGAAATTATATGGATGCAGATTCCACATCAGGCTTTAATGCATTTGCATCAGGTGAAGCTGCTATGATTGTGACCGGAGAATTTTCTCTTCTGAATGCACAAAGTATTAATCCGGATTTACAGGTTGGTCTGTTTGGAGTACCACTTACAGAAAATGAGGAAGATGCAAAACTTGATGTAGATGTAGGAATTTGTATTGCAGTAAATCAGAATACTCCACATTTGGATGCAGTGCGTGAGGTTTTGAATTATCTGAGCGATAACACAGATGAAAACGGATGGATGCATTATAGTGCTGATTCAATGGGCGCAGCACCACCTGCAATGGATTTTGCAATGTCAACAGAATATCAGTATTTCGAAGATTATAAGAATTATATGTCAAATAACCAGACAAAACCATGGGTATACTCACAGCTTGAGTCCGGCGCTGGTGATATGATTGGGCCGGTAATTCAGGGATATTTTGCCGGAACAACGGATATGGATACTACTTTAGATCAGTTAGATTCGAAATTTTCAGAGCTTCTTGAGTAAAGTAAAATCGGGAAAGGTATAAGTGGTAACAGAAGCTTCTGCAGAAATATTGCAGAAGCTTTTGTTATCAGAAAGGAAGATAATTTTATGTTGGATTGTTGTAAAAAAAATAAATGGTTTTATTTTGGTCTTACGATTCCGTCGATGTTATTATACGTTCTTGCACTTGCAGGTCCATTACTTTTAGGAACACTTCCGGCATCTTTTTATAATTGGAATTTGATAAAAGGAAATAAAGATTTTGTCGGTCTGGGAAATTACACTAAGCTTCTTGGAGACGAGACATTCATTCATTCTGTGGTATTTACTTTAATTCTGGCGGTAATATCAATTTTAATGTCAAATCTGATTGGCTTTGTAATAGCATATTTTTTAGATTCAAATGTACGGTGTAAAGGCGTAATACGTTCTTTATTTTTTATTCCTAATATTATCAGTGGTGTAATGGTTTCTTTTGTATGGTCTTTTATTTTTACAGGAGCCATTCCAAATCTGGCCAAAATTTTGCACGTAGATGCATTGGCTAATATCAGCTGGTTTGGAAATGCAGGTACTGCGGCTTTTACAGTTATTTTAGTAACAACATGGCAGTCTACCGGTTTTCTTATGATGTTATACATTACAGGATTGCAGACAATACAAAAAGATGTGTTGGAAGCAGCTGTTCTGGATGGATGTACAGGAATTAAGAAAATTATTTATATCCAATTGCCATTGTTAATGCCGACAATTACAATTAATCTCTTTGTATCAATTGCAGGAGCTTTCAAAGCATTTGACATTCCGTTATCACTGACTGGTGGAGGTCCGGCAAATAGTACACAGACAATTGCACTGAATATATATAATGATGCATTTGGTTCGTTTAAAATGGGATATGGCTCTGCAAAATCTATAATACTGTTTTTATTGGTAGGTATTATTGCATTGATTCAGCTTAAGATTACTAGAAAAAGGGAGGTACAGATGTAAAGTGGAAAAAGAAGGAATGAATAAAACAGTAGTTTTAAAAAGTATTTTGTGGCTGTGCCTTGGAATTATCTTTATACTTCCGGTTTTTCTTATTATCATGAATGCGTTTAAACCGAATAATGATATATTAACCTCGTTTATCTCATTTCCCAAAAGTTTATATCTGGAAAATTTTTCTGAAGCAATGCGGATTATGAACTTTTGGACAGTATTTCGCAATACGCTGTTTGTGACGGTATGTACTGTCATAGTTGCCAGTGCCGTGTCTTTTATGAGTGCATATGGAATTTCACATCTTCCTCAAAAGACAGGTGACAAATTATACACATTGTTTGTAGTAGGACAGATTATTCCGTTTCATGCAGTTATGATTGCAATTTCTATGTTATCTACAAAACTGGGACTGACTAATACGCATTTAGGACTGATTATATTTTATAGTGGGTTTTATACATCGTTTGGTGTTATGACATATGTTGGTTTTCTGAAGAGTGTGCCAAGAGAGTTGGAAGAGGCTGCTGCAATTGACGGTGCGGGACCTTTCAGAACAATGGTGCAGATTATTTTGCCACTGGTAAAATCCACAACAGTGACAATTGGCATTTTGTTTTTCCTTTGGACATGGAATGATCTGTTACTTCCGAGTATTATGATCAGCGATGTGAACCTTCGTACAATTACAGTTAATTTATATATGTTTAAATCTTCTACTAATGCTCAATGGAATCTTTTGATTGCAGGATTAGTTGTAAGTATGATACCAATTATAATTATTTATATTGTAGGACAGAAACATATTACAAGCGGTTTAACAGCGGGTGCAGTAAAATAAAAAAGACAGGAGAAGTAAAGATGAGTACATTTTATGAAGATAATATGAACATAAAAAAGATAAATGGTTTTACACTTCAGCAGGTATCAAGGGATGTATGGGCAATTGATGAGTTTGGTATAGATATTATGTATTTGATTATTGGAACGGAAAGAGCCTTATTGATTGATACTGGCATTGGAATAGGAAATATACGGTCAGTAGTAGAAACAATGACTCATCTGCCTTATGATGTAGTAAATACGCATCATCATTATGACCATGTGGGTGGAAATGGGCGCTTTTCAATGGTTTATGCACATAAAAAAGCAATTCCGGTTATTCAGGAACAGAATAATCTGCAGTCACGTAAGGAATTTTTCCGTTCACAGGAAGCCCGTCCAGAATACAATTATGAAGCAAGCCTGGAATTTGATGCATCAATTATGGGTGACTTTGAGATGAAAGGAATAGAAGAAGGATTTGTTTTCCATCTTGGAAATAGAGATTTGGAGGTTTTGGATACACCAGGACATACTAAAGATGGAATTTGTTTATTAGACAGAAAATACAGATTACTATTTTCCGGAGATACTGTTGTAAGTACGCCAGTATTGATGTTTGATACGTTTTCTGATACAATGAGTACATATTTGGAATCATTGAAAAAATTAGCTCAATTAAGAAATTCATATGAACTTATTTTTCCGGGTCATTATCTTCGACCAATCGGAAGCATCTATATAGATGACCAGATTGCCTGTATTCAGGAAATATTAGAAAAGCATTTGCTTGGAGAAAAAGAAGAGTGTGGTATGACAAAGAGCGAAGTGTATTTTTACCAAAAGGCTTTAGCTTCTGTGTTATATACAGAAGATAGAATCTGCTGAATCAATCTCCGGTATAGACGCATGATATATGCGCTATACCGGGGATTCCTGTTTGTAAGAGAGGTACTAAAAAGAGATGAAGGAAAAAAAAGGACGATTATATAAGTTTTATGGAAAATTAACGATTCGAAATAAATTACTTATTTCCTGTCTCCCATTTGTTATTTTAGGATATTTTTTAATTTTTTATAGTACTACAGTTATTATGTTTGATCAGATGAAGCAGATGGTATATGATCAGACAGAACAAAATGTTATGGAAAAAAAGAAGCTGGTTAATACATTATTAGATAATTATAATCAGGCTACCATAAAATTTTTATATTATACAGATGAAGTGCAGGAATATTTAAATACCCGTCAAAGTGTATTAAGTGTTGAAGAGCAGGAAAAACTGACTGATATGATTTCTTATCAGATAGGATCTCTTATTACAAATAATCAGGATGCGTTAATGAATGTGTGTATTTATAATAAGTTTAACGAATTATATATTAATAATGCAATTTATTATAATACAATAGAACAGACAAATGATTTTGCAGAAATACTGAAAGAAGCAGCAGAAGAAAAGCATGGAAAGCCGGTGCTTCGTATAAATCCCGTGAGGAAAAATATGATTACTTTTGCAAGAAATATCTACGTTCCCCAAATAGAAAAAAGTGATGAAAAAATCGGATTTCTGATGATGGATATTGACAAAACGGGTATGGAAAAAATCATACAGACAGGAGAGGATAGAGATGTGAACGCTATTCTCATATTGGATTCAGAAAATAATATTCTGGTTAATGGTTCAAATTTATCTGATGATAAATGTAAAACTATTTTGAAAGAACCATCCGGAAATTATAAAATTATCAGATATAATCTTCAATATGATGGGTGTAGTCTTGTAGGAATTTTGGATAAAAATCTGCTTTTTAAGAGTGTATATAAAATTTTCTTCAAAGAGATGGTGATGATTTTGGCTGCAATTTCAATTATTGCAATTGCATTATTCATAACTGCGGCTAAAATTGCAGAACAGATTCAGAAATTTATTGTAAAATTACGTCAGACTACAGAGATAAATTCCAATGCGTATGTTGAGGTTGATTCCAATGATGAATTTAGAGAACTGGCAAATGTTTATAATGCGATGTTGGAAAGAATTGACTTGCTGATTCAGCAGGTATATAAACAGCAGTTGTTAATGAAAGATGCCCAGATTGAATCTCTTCAGGCTCAGATTAACCCACACTTTCTATATAATACATTAGACTGTATTAATAGTCTTGCTGATATGGGTAAGACTACGGAAGTTAAAAAGACGGTAACATCTCTTGGAAGCATTATGAGAATGTCTATTAAAGGGGCACAGTTTTTAAAGATTGAAGAAGAATTAAAGTATGTAAATCAATATTTGTATATTCAGAAAATGCGCTTTCAGGAACATATTATCTGTCTGGTAGAAATACCGGAACAATTATATGAATATTACATTCCAAAGCTGATGATACAGCCGCTTTTGGAAAATGCAATTGTCCATGGGGTTTCAGAATTGAAAGAAACAGGAATGATAGCAGTAACCGGGAAGGAAACGGAAGATGCAATTTATATTACTGTAAAAGATAATGGAAATGGGATGCCGGAAACTATTATCAGACAGCTGGAAGAAATAAGAGAAAATGGAATACTGAAAGAGAAGGAACACATTGGTATCTTTAATATTCAGCAAAGACTTTTGCTACTGTACGGAAAAGAATATGGTTTGACTGTGGAACATGTAAAGCCATCGGGGACAGCAGTAACCATCTGTATTCCCAAAACAAAGGGGGAAAAAGGATATGAAAGTGGTAATTATAGATGATGAACCATTGATATCAGACAAATTAAAAAGGATCATGGAAACGGGACTACGGGGTATGCATACGGTTTGTGCTTTTACAGATGCACAGACGGCATTGGATTATATTGAACAGGAAAAACCTGGGGTTATTTTGACAGATATTCGTATGCCGGGCATCACTGGAATCGATCTGGCAAAGCAGATCAATCAAATGGATTATGGAGCAAAAATTGTTTTTCTGACTGGATATGCAGAGTTTGAATATGCCAGATATGGAATAGAGTATAAAGTTTTTGACTATCTTTTAAAGCCCGTAGATGAACAGGAAGCAATCAAGTGCTTAAATCGAGCGATTAGTGCATTTCATGCAGAACAAAAACATACGGAAATGTATCAGATTTTTCAGGATTATTTTGTTAAAAATCAGGAGCTGATCAGACAACAATTTGTGGAAAAACTCTTTTTTCAACCTGTAATTTTTTCAGAAAAACAGATGGAACTGCAAAAGCAGAAGCTGCGGATTGCAATAAACGGATATAGAGTGGTGGCTGTTACATATGACAGGAATCGTATGCCTTTGGAAGAAGAGAGCTATTACAGTTATATAATCCATGAATTTTTTCTGAAAAAATTTAAAGAGATACTGGCACTGGAACATGGTGGTATCTTTTATATGATCTGGCCAACAGAAGAAAAGACACTGTGGAAATTCTGCAGTAAATTAGAGCTGATCAGAAGAGAACTGGCCCAGTTGCAGCCACTGGATTGTATGATAGCTGTCAGCCATTATTCTGAAAATCTGTCTGATATTCAACAGATGAAAAAGGAAGTGTTGAAATGTCTGGAATACGGAAAAGATACGGGATGTACGCAGCTGCTTTCATATCAGGATTTACCGATGGAATATAAGGAAAATGACTTTTTCGATGTTACAGAAGCAATTACAGAACTGATCAGATATCTTCGATCCGGTAATAAGAAAAAAATATTCGAACAGATGCAGAAGATTATCAATGAGACAGAGAAAGAGACAGAAAAATATTTTAACAATATCATGGAGTTGATAGGTGCCAATATATTTTTATTTCTTTCAGGAATTCCATTGGATAAGGAAAGCAAAAATAAGATTACGGAATCATTTGAGCAACAGATTCATGTACAATCGGAAAGAAAGACAAAAGCAGACTATATGAAATATTGGCTGGAGTATATTGCAGATAATATTCAAAGTATGCATAATAATGATCAGAATCAGCTAATCCAGCAAATTTATAAATATCTGAATGATAATTTTTCACAACCAATCGGTCTGACAAATGTTTCAGAACATGTAAACAGAAATCCTTCGTATATCAGTCGTTTTATCAAACAGGCTACCGGAAGAAAATTTTCTGAAATTCTTGCAGAACTGCGTTTGGAGAAGGCAAAAAAATTATTACGTTCGTCTAATTTAAAGATTACTCAGATAGCAGAACAGGTAGGATATCCCAATCTACAATATTTTACCCGGGTTTTTACTGGACAGATGAATATGACACCGGCAGAATATCGGAAAATTACAACTTATTTTTAAGTATTACTATGTTGCAACTTTGTATAGTATTTTATAAGTATAAGGATAGTCGACTTTATAATGACGATTTTGCAACGCTACATACAAATAAATATAAAGGCAAATGCAGCCTCTATATCTGTAAGCAGGAAAAAAGAGATATAGGGGTTGCATTTATTTTTTTATTGAATCAAATAAGCACTTTGCGTGATTGCGAAAAGCAATGAGCAGTGAGTGGGGACTTAACGTATAGAAATAAAGGTAGTTAAGAAAAGTAGTTCACGTTTTTATATAAAAACGTGAAAATATTATAAATAAAAGCTCATAAAACGTGAATAATAGATTGACAAAAGCTCATAAAACGTGATAACTTTGAAAAAAGGAGGGGGTTTTATGTATTTAAAAAGAAAGATAGATGAGTACCTGCTGGAGTGGAAAAAAAATGAAGAAAGACTTCCGTTAATTATAAAAGGTGCAAGGCAGATTGGAAAAACGGAATCTATTAATCATTTTGCAGAACAAAATTACAGTAATATTGTGAGTATTAATTTTGTTCTGGAACCTAAATATAAAACAATATTAAGTGACGGATATGCTGTTGAAGATATTATAAAAAATATTTCTATGATAGATACATCAAAAAGATTTATAGCAGGTGACACTGTGATTATTTTTGATGAATTACAGGAGTTTCCGGATATTGCAACTGCTCTGAAGTCATTCAGGATAGATGGAAGATTTGATGTCATATGCAGTGGTTCTTTGCTTGGAATCAATTACAGAAAAATTCATAGTAATAGTGTGGGATATAAAACAGATTATGAAATGTTTTCGATGGATTTTGAAGAATTTCTGTGGGCAAAAGGATACTCAGAGAAGCACATTGAAGATATCCTGAAACATATGAAGACAAGAACTCCATTTTCAGAAACCGAATTATCAGTTTATAAGAAATTGTTTTTGGAATATTGTGTACTTGGCGGTATGCCTGCAGTAGTAAAAGTATATATTGAAAAAAATCTTTTTACAGATACTCTGGAAATCCAGAGACAGATCCAGATGGATTATGAAGAGGATATCAGAAAATACGCTGAAGGTCTGGATCAGACTAAAATTGTAAGTGTCTATCGGAACGTACCTGTACAGCTTGCAAAAGAAAATAAAAAATTTCAATTAAGTAAAATAGACAAAAAAGCCAGAAGTCGAGAATATATGGGATGTATAACCTGGCTCGAAGATGCAGGTGTGATTTCTGTATGTTATTGTCTACAGTATCCGGAGCTTCCATTAAAGGGAAACTATGATGACTCAAAATTCAAAATCTATTATCCAGATACAGGATTGTTGATTGCTTCATTAGATGAGGAAGCACAAGAAGATCTTCGGGCGAATAAAAATCTTGGAGTATACAAAGGTGCTTTATATGAAAATTTTGTAGCAGAGGCGTTTGTGAAACAGGGGCTTGGACTATATTACTATAAAAAAGAAAATGCTACCTTGGAAGAAGATTTTTTTGTAAGAACAAAGGATGAGTTGATTCCGGTAGAAGTGAAGGCGAACAGGAACCGGTCTAAGTCATTGAGGCAATTGATATCCGGTGATTCTTATAGAGATATTCATTGGGGAATAAAACTTGCAGACAGTAATATTGGAATAGAAGACGGGATTTATACATTTCCATATTTCTGTACGTTCTTATTAAAACGATATCTCAGGGGAAAATGATAGCTATGTGGAGGCGAATAATACAGTAAAAAAATATTGATTCACGCAGAAACAGATAGTAAGTTGACTCTTGTTCCGGTAAAAATATAAAAATCAATAGTTTTGGGATTGCAATCTAAAAACTATTGATTTTTATATCGCTTTTGGAATATAATTAGTAAAAAAGAAGGGAGCATTATTATGATTATAGAAAGAAAAGAATATTTAGAAAAACT
>OFSC01001837.1_pt1 | contig 12303 bp, 10 predicted proteins | sample 1543201 | NCBI WGS metagenome assembly OFSC01 (sample SAMN04209228, study PRJEB22552) | human gut metagenome | biome: gut; material: feces | host: Homo sapiens | place: USA: Oklahoma
ATGATTTTCTCAATAAGTGTTCACAAATGTTACAATTTTCTCATTTATTTTTTATGCAATATGCACAAGTATTTTTCGTGACTATCTACAAAAAAGAAGGCGAATCTTCTACATCTTCCCTATTTCAGGATTCGTCTCCCGAATTTTTGTTTTAATACGGGAGAGCGCATTATCAATAGATTTTGGTGATTTTCCCATTTTTTCTGCAATCTGCTGATAATGAAATCCCGCAAGATACTGGTCTAATACTTCCCGTTCCATCTTACTTAAATGCGTCCTGAGCTTCTCCCAGAACTGTGCCACATTTTCCTGATCGATCATCATCTGCTCCGGATTTCCGATTCCGTCCATGGTCAGCGTTTCCGCCAGAGGATATCCGTTTTCACTGTTTTCTGAGTAGAAAGAAACATAGGAATTGAGCGGCGCATGTTTTTTCCGGTTCGACGCCTCAACTGCCTTGTATAACTGTCTCGTAATACACAATTCTGCGAAATGAAAAAAAGATGTTTCTTTCGTATCATCGTAATCTCTGATTGCCTTAAACAGACCGATCATTCCCTCCTGGATCAGATCATCCGTCTCACCGCCAATCAGAAATACTGCATTTGCCTTTTTGCGGACCAGCGGTTTATATTTATCTAAAATGTAATCCATGATCTTTCCGTCCGGATCACCGCTGTTTTTTAATGCCGCAATCAGCTGTTCGTCTGTCAAATCCCGATATGACTCTAACATGTTCCTCCCAAGACTCCTGATACAATATCTACCACGGCGTTTTTTTCTACCGTTGCAGTGTTCTCTACCACCTGCGATGTCTTTTATTGCTGCTGTGTTTTTTACCGCTGCGGTGTCTTCTACCGCTGCGGTGTCTTCTACCGCATGCGTTGCCGCACAATCTCATAGGCAAGCACACCTGCTGCCACCGATGCGTTCAGGGAATCGATATCCCCCTTCATCGGAATGGATGCCACAAAATCACAGTTCTCGCGCACCAGTCTGCCAACACCCTCGCCTTCACTGCCGATGACAAGACCGATCGGTCCTTTTAAATCCAGATCATACATGCAGGTTCCATCCATGTCCGCACAGACAAACCACATTCCTTTGTCCTTTAACTCTTTCATTGTTGCAGTCAGATTTGTCACCTTTGCAACCGGTGTATAATTGATTGCTCCGGCGGATGTCTTTGCCACAGTTGCCGTCAGACCGACCGCGCGGCGTTTCGGAATAATGACACCATGCGCACCGGCAAGATTTGCCGTACGGATGATAGCGCCAAGGTTATGCGGATCCTCGATATTATCCAGAATGAATAAAAATGGCGGCTCGCCCTTTTCCTCTGCCAATTTTAGCATATCCTCCACTTCGGCATACTCATATGCTGCAGCAACTGCGATCACTCCCTGGTGTTTTTTTGTCTCAGAAAGCTGATCTAAACGCTCTTTTTCCACAAAATGCACGATCGTGTCATGTTTTTTTGCCTCTCTGACAATCGTGCGCACCGGACCATCCTGACAGCCGTCCAACACAAATAATTTGTCAATTGTTTTTCCGGAACGGAATGCCTCTAACACGGCATTGCGTCCCTCTATTTTCAGCTCTTCGTAGCCCATTACTCTCTCCTTTTACATTTTAAGTGCAAGTTCGTCCACACCGGTCTTTACCAGTTCCACCAGACGTTCAAACTCATCTTTTAAATACAGGTATCCCATCAGCGCCTCAAATCCGGTTGCTTTCCGGTAATCAGACATTGTGGCATTTTTTGCCATTGTCGGCGATTTTGCATTCCTTCCACGACGGTACACTTCTGCTTCTTCCTCCGTCAGCATCGGAAGTAATTTTTCAATCATTTCCGCCTGTGTGTGTGCTTTTACGATCTGGCTTGTCCGCTTGTGAAGTTCTCCTGCTCTCGTGTTTCCTTTTCCTACGACAACAGACCGGATCACCAGATCAAATATTCCATCTCCGATATAGGCTAACGTAAGAGGCGAATATGTCCGGATATCCACTTCACTGATTCCGAACTGTTCTTTGATATAAGAGTCTATTCCTTTCTGCATTGGCATTTCCTCTCTCTCACGCTTTGTGCCAGATCACACCTTCTCGGGTATCTTTCAGTACAATGCCTTTTGCAAGCAGTTCATCGCGGATTGCATCTGCTTTTGCAAAATCTTTTGCTTTCTTTGCTTCCTTTCGTTCTTCAATCTTTGCAAGTACATAGCTTTCTAATTCTGCATCGATCTCCTCTTTTGCATCTGCCTGTGCCGTTGTCAGATTTAAGGATAATACTTTATCAAAATCATTGATCAGCGCAAGTTTTGTCTTATCGTTCATATCATCTTTGAGCAGATCATAAATGATCGTGATCGCCATCGATGTATTTAGATCGTTGCTGATCGCATCCTCAAATTTTGCCTTATAAGCATCAAATTTATCCTGCTGTACTGTTCCCTCATCCTTTAATTCTGCGATTCGTTTGGTCAGTTTTTTATAAGCTGCAGCCATATTATCTAATACTTCATAGGAAAACTCCAACGGTTTTCTATAATGGGACTGCAGACAGAACATACGGTATACGATCGGATCATACCCCTTTTCCTGCAGCAGGGATACGGTAAGGAAATCCCCTTTGGACTTACTCATTTTTCCGGATTTATCATTTAAATGCTGTACATGGAACCAGTATTTACACCATGTATGGCCAAGGTAACTCTCTGACTGTGCAATCTCATTGGTATGGTGCGGGAAAATATTGTCTACACCGCCGCAGTGGATATCTACATACTCGCCCAGATGTTTCATACTGATGCATGAGCACTCAATGTGCCATCCCGGATATCCAACGCCCCATGGGCTATCCCATTTAAGCGCCTGATCCTCAAATTTTGACTTTGTAAACCAGAGTACAAAATCATTTTTATTTTTCTTATTTACGTCCTCTTCCACATCGTCGCGTACACCGACTAACAGCTCTTTTTCGCTCTGGGAAGAAAATACATAATAATCGTCTAATTTAGATGTATCAAAATAAACATTTCCACCTGCCACATAAGCATAACCTTTTTCGAGCAGCACCTCGATCATATGGATGAACTCCGGGATACAGTTCGTTGCCGGCTCCACAACATCCGGTGTCTTGATATTTAACTTCTTACAGTCACTAAAGAAAGCGTCTGTATAATATTTTGCGATCTCCATCACTGTTTTGTGCTCTCTTTTTGCACCTTTTAACATTTTATCTTCCCCGGTATCTGCATCGGAAGATAAATGTCCCACATCCGTGATATTCATAACACGTTTTACATCATATCCGACATAGCGGAGTGATTTTTCCAATACATCCTCCATGATGTAACTTCTGAGGTTGCCGATATGTGCAAAATGGTATACGGTCGGTCCACAGGTATACATGCCGATCTTTCCATCCTCATGCGGGATCACCGTTTCTACTTTTCTTGTCAGTGTGTTGTAAAATTGAAATTTATTTTCCATTTAAATAATCCTCCTTGTTTTGCGAAGCAAAATGCGAATCCTCTGATGAGCAGAGGATTTTACTCCTTGTTTTGCGAAGCAAAATGCAATTTTATTTTGTTTTTTGTGCATCAGCACTTAAAATCCGGACTGCCTGCTCTAAATCAAGCACACGGTTGACCAGTTCTGCATTTTCCCTCTGCAGTACGGTAATATCCTCTTTGACCGGATCCGGCAGATGGCACTGATCCATATCACTGCGCGGCATCTTCACATTGTCACGTTTTACGATTCTTCCCGGAACACCAACTACGGTACAGTTTGGCGGCACTTCCTCTATGACCACACTTCCCGCTCCGATCTTGGAATTTTCTCCAACGGTGAAGGAACCGATGATCTTTGCACCCGCACTGATCATAACGTTATCCCCGATCGTCGGATGACGTTTTCCGGTCTCTTTTCCGGTACCGCCTAGTGTCACACCCTGATACAGAGTAACATTGTCCCCAACGATCGCCGTCTCTCCAATGATCACACCACTTCCGTGATCAATAAAAAATCCTTTCCCGATCGTTGCTCCCGGATGTATCTCAATTCCTGTTTTTCTCGCTGCCCGCTGTGAAATAAATCTCGCCCAGAAGAAATGTCCTTTTAAATACAGCTTATGCGCACGTCTGTAGCTCAACATAACCCGAAAACTCGGATAAAGCAATACCTCCATCGGCGATTTGATCGCCGGGTCACGCTCCTTTATCACTGTAAATTCTTCCTTAATATGACTGATGATTCCCAAAACTGGCATCCCCTTTCCTTAACCAAATAATAGAATGTACGCTCCGCGAACATTCCATTATCATGAAAAACGGATCATTTCATCTCTAAGAGACGAAATGATCCGTGGTTCCACTCTAACTTAAGGATCTTTTGATCCTCACTCAATACACTTAACGCGTGTTACTCGTATCCGGATACTGTACTGGCAGACAAACCGTTTCCCCGGACAGGCTCACGGAGGCACTTCGGAAATCTCTTTCTGAAAACTGCTTGCAGCCGATGGCAGTTTCTCTCTGTCAGCACTCTGATTTCTTACTCTTCCCGCTCAACGCCCTTATCATATTTTTACTGGTAAGTTGATTCGCTTACTCTAGTTTATGCACTTACCCCCGATTTGTCAACGGTTTTATTTTTTCTCAGTCTTTTTCTCATTGCACACAACCATTTTCCATGTTACATTATAGATAGTATCCTGTGGTTTCCAGGGGGATAATTTATAACTGATACGAAGGATTTTTTAATATGGAACAGTCAAAAGAAACTTTGCTAATCGTAGATGATTCACGCTTACAGCGTGCCGTTTTAAATGAAATATTCTCTCCGGCCTTCAATATTCTTGAAGTATCTTCCGGTGAGGAATGTCTGCAGATGATCAAAGATAAAAAAAATATGATTGACCTTGTCCTTTTAGATCTTGTCATGCAGGGAATGGATGGTTTCGATGTTTTAAAACACCGCCAGGAAATGCCGGAGTTTAAACAAATTCCAGTCGTGGTTCTGACAACCACCGACACTCCAGAAGTACAGACGAAAGCTTTCGAATTAGGCGCAAGCGACTTTATCAGTAAACCCACTGAACCTGCCATTGCACGTCATCGTATTGACAATATTTTAAAGACGAACCGCAGACTGAATCATATTTTACAAAAACAGGAAGCTCTGCGGATTAAATCAGAAGTGGATGAGATGACGCATCTGCTGAATAAGGCCACAGCAGAGCACGCCATTTCCCACATACTTTTATCCACTCCGGAAGAATTACATGCATTGTTTGCCATAGATATCGACAATTTCAAAGCTGTCAATGACATCTTTGGGCATAAAATGGGCGATCATACAATCTCTGTCGTAGCCGGTATTCTTGCATCTCATTTTTCCGGTTCCGACATTATCGGACGCATCGGCGGAGACGAATTTGTTGCTTTTATGCGGGATATAGCCTCCAGACAGGCTGTCTATGAAAAAGCACAGGAACTTTTAGATGCAATTTTAGATAAAGAAGCTTTATCCATTCCTGAAAACGTTACGATCAGTATCGGTATTGCATTCACAGAGCCTTATGAAACTTCCTACACAACACTTTTTCAGAAAGCAGACACTGCACTTGGGAATTCAAAAAAATCCGGGAAACAATGTTTTTCCGAGTATGGTGTTTCTGCACAGAAACCAGACACTGCCATGAAAAATATTTTATTATATACACATTCCAGAAATGTTGCTTCCACTTTAAAATTTGCATATTCTTACCCGGACAGACTCATAAAAGTATCTTCCGTTACGGAAATACGCTATGCCATTATGGATAAAAATAACCATGTTCCTGCCGTTTTCATAGATGTATCCGAAACCGGAGATGATGGCAGGCAATTGTGGGATGAATTAAGTCATGAGTCCTGGGCTTCGTCAACTCCCATTATCGCAATCTGCAAAGAGGGTAATCTGACTCAGATTCGAAATGCCATATTATCTGATCTGATCAATGATCTCATTTTTGAACCGATTGATGTGGAAAGCATAAAAAGACGTATCAAAAAACATCAAACCCTGTAAAAAAACAACGGTCAGATGTTACTTATCATTCATCTGACCATTGTTTTTCTTTCATCCGGTTTCTTTATCTGAACTATTTTTTTATCTGAACTGCTTTTTTCTTTGACCAGTCTGAGTAGATCCTCACTTTTTTTGTACCGGACTTTACTTCTTTATATGTACGTACTTTTACATAATATTTCTTTCCCGGTTTTAATCCTTTGATTTCTTTAACTGTCGTCTTATTACTTTTGATCACAGCCGTCTTCGTATTTTTTTTGCCAAACGATGCATCTGCTGTATATACTATCTCATAGCCGCTCGTCTGTGATGCCTGTTTCTTCCATTTCACAGTCATGGATTTTTTCCCGGATTTTACACTTGAAATAGAAGTTCCCTTTGGACAGATTTCAAATGTCTTTTTCAGTATTCCCGAATAATTTCCCTGAAACTTCACGGTCACTGTTGCTTTTCCGACTTTTTTATTATTCTGATACGAGACTTTATAAAAGCTGCCTGAAATCACTTTTCTCTTATTATCCGTCACTTTGATGGCAGGTTTTTTTACTTTTCCGTCGTAAACATAGCGTTCTTTCGACAATTTTAATGTTTTAGGTGCATAGATTGTATCCTGTTTGAGCACTGTTTTGCACACACTGCATATCGTTACGTTTTTTCCATTGCTGCCCGGTTTTGCAGGTGTCAGTTTTTTCTCCGGTGTATGGGATTTCTTTGCAATCTTTTCTGTATAACTATCCCCACATGCACAGGAATAAATTTTTTCTCCCTCTTTCATGCAGGTTGCCTCTGTCGTTTTTTTCAACACATAACTGTGTTTGTGCACCGGTTTCTCCGTTGGCGTTTCCGTCGGTGTTTCTGTCGGTTTCTCTGTTGGTTTCTCTGTCGGTGTTTCTGTCGGCTTCTCCGTCGGCTTCTCTGTTGGTTTCTCCGTCGGCTTCTCTGTCGGTTTCTCTATTGGTTTCTCCGTCGGCTTCTCTGTCGGCTCCTCCTTATCAGGCTCCTTCAGAGCTGGGATCACCACTTTTTCACGGCTGAGTTCTTCTTTACATCTGGTGCAGTATACTACTTTATCATAACTTCCGTCCACACCCACTTTCGCTTCCACGCGATTTTCAGTGACCGGCTCTCCTTTTTTGTGTCCTGATGCCGGAACCGTTATATTCTCACGGGAAAGTTCTTCCCCGCAGCCTTTATCCTTACAATAAACTACCTTATCGTAGCTTCCTTTTTGGGTACAGGTCGCAGCTATCTCGTTTTCTTTTACCGGCTCGCCCGCCACATGCTGATGTGATACACCTGGTTCATCTGTGAATATTATTTCCTTTTCTGCCAACACGGTATCTTTCAGTGCTTTTACATCTGCCACAGTATCAGGATGTCTTTCTATCGGTTCTAAACAGAATAAAAGTGTATATTTTCCTGTTTGCACCTTACCATATGCAATCAGATAATAATGATCCGGTTCATTTTCATCTACATCTAAGCGAATCGGATTTATCCAGTCTGTTTTCTGCTGTATCTCTTCGTCGTCACTATTCCAGTAATCCGAACGGATTAATACCATATTATCATAAAATGATTCATAATTTACCACATCATCAAATGTATAGGCTTCTCCATCCTGATCCTTCCATATTACATTCAAATACGGACTATCACCTGTTTTATCCTCCATGTTTGTCGGTATATGGTTAATAACAACATTTTTCGGATAAGATTTTACCTCGATACTTCCAAGTTCACGCTCCACCGGTACATAATTAATATACGGCGTCCATGTTCCATTTTTACGGATCAGACTGTAATTATTTTTTATAGCTGTGTCTGATAAGACAAAACTTCCTGCTGTTCCGTTTTCCGACGCAATATATGCATGTCCACTTAAAATCGTTCCCGGTATGACATGACTCACCGTCTGAAACTGCGTAACCCCACTTATCTGCCCATCAATCTGAACATATCCATCTTTATTGAGAACAAGTTTTCCTCTTGCTGCATTATCATCACTACCTGTAAAACTGCCCTTTACCAAAGCATCCAGCACCTGTGTGAGATCCAGACATCCCCCATTTTTCAGTGTAATATTATTTAACTGTGCCGTCCCATCTTTCGGCTGCAGTCTTCCTCCTGCATCCAATAGGATATCTTTGACACCCGTTGTCACCACACCCAGAACAGCACAATTTTTTACCGTCATTACAGTTTTATCATTTCCTTTAATTTCTGAAAGAGTGATTTCATCATATCCCTTCTGATCACCCAAAAAATCTAAAGACGCTAAAGATGTGTTTTCTGCTGAAACAGTCCCACGTATCTTTGCATCAGCATCCAGCTCTAATTTTGCACTGCCCGTATAAGCAGTCCTTTGTCCGGCTGATGCTTCATGTCCCAGATAGATATCCTGAAACATAGTCTTATTGTTCTCATTTGTGACAGTAAGTGAAGCGTTTGTTCCCACTGCAGTATTGCTGTGATATCCTCCTGCATACACAGTTGGAAGAAGTTCTTTTTCTGTGCCTACAATCGGATTCGGCTTATCAGGTCCTGCCAGATATGTACTTACATTATTCAGTACAAGACTATGTCCTGCTAAAAAGATCTCACGGTGCGGAACACTGCCAAGTCCATTACTAGAATTAAACACCAATTGTATATCCCGTATCTCTACATCATCCCCCATGATCTGAATTGGATGACTACAGGTGATACTCCCCGTTCCATTTCCTGTAATGGTTGTCCCCCCCGGTATTTGAACAGGTTTCATCTGTCCCTTAATGGAACCATCTGTCTCCGTCAATTTATCATCGCGGATCGTAAAACTGCCTTCTACTACAATATTCTTCTTTCCACTGCTTAAAGCATTCGCAAATTCATCGTAATCTGTCACGATCACCGCATCTTCTGCCAGCACCGACACTGCTACCTTTTGCATATTCCCGCTCATTGCCGGAACCGGTATGCCGGAAAGCAGCAGTCCCGCAGCCATAACTCCACAACAGAAACGTATCATCCTTTTTTTCATAAACTCATTTTCCCTTCTTTTGTACATAAAAAGACCCAGCATATATCTTTGCTTTGAATATCCCTTGATGTCCTTACAAAAAATATATCTGAGTCTCACTTCAATCCGTCAAATCACGACTTATCATATCCTATTTATATAGCTGTGTCAACAAGTTTTATACTTTATTTATATTTATCTTCCACAGGCACGTCCGGGACAGCCCGCACAGCCTCCTGCAGAATCCGCCACGCTGACACTGCTCTCATAGATCGTTGTCAGTGCACAGATTGCCTGTGCAGAGATTCCCTGTTCCGTTCCGGTAAATCCCAGTCCCTCTTCTGTGGTCGCTTTCACATTGATCTGATCTTCTGATATTTTAAGTGCTGCTGCAATATTCTTCTCCATCTGTTCGATATGCGGACGCATCTTTGGTTTCTGTGCGATGATCGTCGCATCGATATTTTCCACAATATAACCTTTTTCGGCGATCAGTCCCGCCACATGTTCCAACAGTTTCATGCTTGAAATCCCTTTATATTTCGGATCCGTATCCGGAAAATGCTTTCCGATATCTCCAAGTGCTGCTGCTCCGAGCAGTGCATCCATGATGGCATGAAGCAGTACATCTGCATCCGAGTGTCCCAAAAGTCCTAATGTATGTGGGATCTTTACCCCTCCAATGATCAGGTCCCTGCCCTCCACTAATTTATGAACATCATATCCCATTCCTACGCGCATATTTTTCTTTTCCCTTCTATTAATATTTTTACTGTGGTGGATTACACTTTGAACACGGTGTAAGTCCTCTTGCTTTTGCCTCTGATAATGTCACTTCAATATCACTTTTTCTTAAATACTGACATCCGGCAGAGTGATATTTTTCTCCCGTTTTCGTGATGTGAACGATCACATCCGAATTTCCATCCGTCTGGTCTGTCGGATTACTTACGGCTGCATCTGTTTCTGCATTATTCTGGCTGTCAGCTGCTTTTTCACTTTTTTCTGTGTTCTGGCTCTTTTTTGCTTCCCCTGCCTGCCAGCTCTCTGATGGAGACATATTCCAGGTAAGTGTTGTCCCATCTGACGAGGCAACGATCGTTCCCTGCTCATCCGTGCGGAAAACAGATACTCCGGCTGCACGGAGTCTGTTTAATACTTCCGCATGCGGATGTCCATAAGAATTGCCTTCCCCAGCACTGATTACCGCATACGTCGGATGTACTGCATCAAGAAATGCCTGGGATGTTGCCGTATTGCTTCCATGGTGTGCAACCTTATAGACATCCGCCGAGATATCGATGCCATTCTGCAGGATATCCTGTTCTGCTCCCTCTTCTGCATCCCCGGTAAACAAAAACCGGTGGTTTCCATTCTGTAAAAGGACGCCGACCGACCAGGAATTCATATCATTTCCATACTCTTTGTTTGGGGCAATGATCGTAAATGCTGCTCCACCGATCGTGTATGTCTCCCCGACAACCGGATAAGTGGTCTTATATCCCTTATTTTTCATCGTCTGCACAACATCATCATAAGTGCGCGTGTTATTTGCAACATCCGGCATGATGATCGTCTTACAGTCAAATTTATAAAGAACGACATCCATTCCTCCGATGTGGTCTGCATCCGGGTGCGTGCCGATCACATAGTCAAGAGTCTCCACTCCCTGATGCTGCAGATAATTCTGTACAAGTGTACCTTTATCATTATTTCCCGCATCGATCAGCATAGAATGGCCATCACATTTGATCAGAGTCGCATCCCCCTGTCCCACATCTATAAAATGTACTTCCAGATTACCTGCCGTCTTTGCCTGCTCCGCATCATTTTCTTCCGCGACAGTCTGACGACTTTGCTCTGTCTGACCCTGTTCTTCGTTTTCCGACGTTTCCTCCTGTTTTGAACCTTTCATAGAACCCGGTACGAATTCCATCTGATTTTCTGTATCCTGCAGCTCATCCGAATCTACAATATAGCTGCTCTGTGATCCATTTTCTTTATTTTCCGTACAGCCACTCAATAACATACAGCCGGTAAGCATACTTAGTAATAATATGAAAAATGCCAGCTTCTTATATTTTTGTTTCATAGTTCTCCTCTCCTGCATCTTTAAAAGTAAAATTGAATTCTGCCTGTATAGGATTCGTATCATAAACTTATTATATAAAAAATTTTGCCGGTATACAACAAAAGACCTCAGAATCTCTGAGGTCTTGAAGTAGCGGAAGTCCGATATATTTAGAATGTGCTACATTCGTCTATACCGCCTAGTTTTTTTTTCTTAAATGCAAAACCTCTTTTTGAATTATATCAGAATAAGATCTTTTTTGCTCTCTTTTTTATCTATCACTAAGCAACATCTATCATTAAAAAACAACATGGATTTTATGGATAAGCCGCTATTCCATCATTGATAACCGCGTGGATAATGTATGGAAAAATCATGGAAAAGGAAAACATCTTTCCCACCATTTTCCCACAACATTTTCCACCCGGTTACCAACGATCCCATAAACAACAGCTTATCCACAAACTCCACCCTGCGATTAAGATCTGCTAACACCATCTTACCTTGTATTATTTTATAAAAAAATTTTTTACACAAAAAAAAGACCTCACCCCAGCGTTATGCCGGAGCGAAGCCTTTTTCTCTATCTCTCATTTTCTTTTTCTCTCATTGCGATTTCAACAATTTACCAATTATTGCATTTAATTTCCAAGCATTTCTATTCCTACATAGACTACTATAATGCACGCTAAAATAGCCCTTAGTATTGGATTATTAATTGCAACAAAAATATTTAAAAGCGTAACTGCAACAAGCGCAATAGTTACAACCGCTATTATCATATCATCAATATATTCATATTCACGTTGCATCTTTTTAATCTCATGATACACCAAACAACATCCTATGATAAACAACGCAATCGCAACTACAAAATATTTTACAGCAATGTAATTCTTATATTCCAGCAATTCAAACGGCGTACTAAAATTTTGCCTTAATAATTCTTCATTCAAATTACCCAAACTATGTATATACACATTCGCAATAACCAAATATACTATTTTGTACCACAACTTTTTCAAATATTTTTCCACATTCATAACAATCTCCTTTATCCTATGTATTAATTATAGAATTATGGTGTTCTCTCTTCAATTATATTTTCTATAATTGTAAGATCTCTTCTCATTTTTTTCAATTCTTTTGATAACTC
>OFSC01001848.1_pt1 | contig 12241 bp, 14 predicted proteins | sample 1543201 | NCBI WGS metagenome assembly OFSC01 (sample SAMN04209228, study PRJEB22552) | human gut metagenome | biome: gut; material: feces | host: Homo sapiens | place: USA: Oklahoma
ATTTTTTGTTGTATATTTTTTTATGATTTGTGTCTAAAATTTGTTGACTAGTGCAGCTACGTAGCGAACTGACGGAAGGGGGTGAAAAAAATGGGGTTGCTAAGTTAGCGAGTAGACGGAAGGGTTGTTATAGTTTACTCCAACACTTGGACGTTGCGGTTGACCACACGGGCTTCCACCGCCTGCGTCAGGTCGCCGCCTACGGTTTTGAAGACGTTGGCTGCGATGATTTTTTGCATAGCTTCGTCGGTTTGGGCTTTGGTGAGGTCGTCCTTCGGGTTAGAGATGGTGATGAGCTTGGTGTTGCCAGAGGCGTTTTTGAATACGAGTTGCAGGGATTTTTCCATGATGTTTGTCTCCTTTGTTTTATGTTTTTTGTTTAGTTTGTGTAGTTCCTTTAGTCGCTGATGCTGCCCCCTTCCGCCTCACTGCGTTCGGCACCTTCCCCGAGGGGCAGGCAAGATGGCAGTGCTGCGCTAACTTTCTTGGTTCCCCCTTGGGGGAACTGTCGCAGTAGGCGACTAAAGGGGGTAAGTCAGCGAACTTTTACGCTTTCGCCAGCTCGCTCTTTTCGGTCAGGTCAATGTCCTTGAAGCCTTTGTTCATCAGACCGCCGATAGCAGTGCTTGCCTCGTACACCTTATCCAGTGCAGCGTCAGTCTTGATGCCGTTGAAGCTTTTGCCCTTGTACTTGGTAGTACCGTCGGAATTGAAGCCATCCTCCACGTTGATGACCAAAGTACGTTTCATGATTTCCTGATTGATGTTTGCCATAGTTGAGAACTCCTTTCGATGTTAAAAAAGATTGATAGATGAGCGGTGCAGGCTGGGGTGTCGCCTTTACGCCGCCGCCAGGTGCGTCAGCATAGGATCTTCAGGCAGATGCAGTAGCTGAGCTGCAAGCATCATCTTGCTGTACGCTTTAGCCTTTTTACGCAGCACCACACCACCGGGGCACAGGTTCTGGGTGTCCGGCAGGTCGGTGAGTCGGTACAAATCCCAACGCATATCTGATGGATGCTTAGCTGGACCATAGTCGTCCTGATCGGCAACCTCAGCATGGGTTCTTACTGTGTCATACGAAATTTCAAGCTCCAGCTCCCGGCACAGAATAGCAATAACAATCGCCATCTGTTCAATCTGCAGCGCAGTTGGGGGACATAACCCCTTATAATCCGGGATGCTTTGATAATTAAGAACAGCGTCATAGGCACAGCAGAGGGTGATACCAACGGCACCGGTGTTGCGATGCCAGGTGTGCTCTTTACGATCATGCAGCGTTCTGCAGGTGAGGTAAATTTCGCCATGCTCATCAATGTTGATGTGGTAATCGTCAAAGACCTGACCATATTGGCAGCCGGTCCAGTGCAAAAATAAGTGCTTGATGCTGCCTTTGGCCTCAGCGGCCACAACGCGCAGCTCTTCATGATTAATCTTGCGGGGATTTGTTACTAACATGTAAAAAGCTCCTTTGTTTTTTCTCCCAAGTGCTTACTTGCTTATCCGGAATCAGCTTTTGGCAGGAGGCGGGAGTGGGGTGTTTTTGCCTCTCACTATACTAATGACATTTTTTAGCCAAAAAGTCAGACAAGAAAAAATAAAAATTTAAAAAAATTTTGAAATCGATGTCTGACTTTTACATGTTTTTTAGCCATTAGTATAGTGACTTTTCTTTTTTCTCTCTTTCTTTTTTATAATTTTTTCTTTCTGTCTTTATTTCTTTTGCCATGATCATAACTACTAGCGTAGCTAGTAGTATCCTTGTTCTTTAGAGTACTACCTAAAGGATAGGCCTAAAGTACGGCAGTAGTATAGCCTAAGGCAGATGGCCTGTTTTTAGACTGAGAAGCTTAAAAACCCATAACTCCAGACAAAAATAGCAAGCTAAAACCCTAATCCTTGACAAAAAGAAAAGGCGCAAGCCCCACTTCCTTGACAGTACTTTCTTTTTAGCAGCACTGCAATATAAAAAGCGTTCTACCCAAAAGTAGGGTAGAACGCCAAGGGTTAAGCTGTGAGAGCTTGTTTTAATTTTTCAAGAGCACGCTCTTTGTGAACAAAGCAGGTTTGCTTAGTTATCCCATATTTTTTACTACAGGATTGCATAGACTGATCTTTCAAGAAAACATCTTGAATGATATTTCTTTGTGCATCAGTAAGTTGTTTCATCGCGTTAGCCAGAAGCTGATTATTAACCATCTGGTCAATATCATTCTTCTCGTCAGCAAGCTGAAAACAGTTATCGTCCTCCTCATCGTCAAGAAAAACACTTTCCTTGACAGACTTACTGCGAGTAATCTTCTGCATAAGTCCAAAATGGATATGGTACTGCAAAAGTCCTGGCAGATGCCCATAATCGTGACCATCATACTTTTTGATTTGCTCTAAAAAGATTAACCAAGCAGTATTAACAGAGTCTTCGCCTAAGGCTCCACGAATTCCGCAGCGATAGGCTTCTTTGTAGATTAAGGGTTTAAAGGATGTACATAATTGTTCAATCGCCTTGCGGTTGCCATGTTGGGCGCTGGTAATAAGCTCCCTAAGTTCTGTGAGAGTGAAGGTGTACTTTTTGTTCCGGCAGGCATGCTGCGCGGTGCCTTCCGGCAAGCAGCAGATTGTCTGCTCTGTACCGTCGGGCAAGCAGGAAAGCTCCTGCTCAGTGTCTTCTTGCATTTCACATTTTTGTTTGGTTATTTTTTCCAGGTCCTTTCTGTGGCGGTCGCAATGCCGCGTATGACAGAATTCTGTACTGTACTACATCAAGCTTGATGGGGTTATTATAACACAGAAAATTAGGAATTTTAAAATAAAGGCAGGATTCTGCCGCTCCGGACGAGGACGCTCATTTTTGTAATACGCTATATGCAGCAAGCTTGCAGGAGGCGTTAGCATGGATGAAGAAAGAACGTTGATGGCACAGCTTATCGGCGAGTACATTGTATCGACTCGTCGGGATAAGCATATCAGGCAGTATGCTTTGGCAGCAAGGGCGGACATTCCCCAGAGGACGTTGCGCACGCTGGAAAAGGGCGAGGTTGATATTTCTGTTTATCAGCTGAGCAGGATAGTTCGGGTGCTTGACGAGGATATGCAAAGCTTTTGGGAAGAGCTGCAAAAGGACATGAAGGTCAGAGAGTAGACTGCCCCGGGTTGCTGCCGTTGCTTGTATAAAAGGATAGAAATTATTAAATAGAATAAAGTACATGAAAAAATTTCAAAAACCCTCCTGCAAAGTCTTGCGGGGGGGTACATTTATGCTATAATTTTCTACTAAGGACGGCAGGCCCCCAAATTTACAATGTTTTATTAAAAATTAAGCTTTGAGTGCTGTTGAGGCTGAGTGTTGGTGGAATGGGGGATGTGATGATTAGCGAAAAAGCGATGCTGGTTGGTAAGCGCATTAAAATGATGCGTCTGGCTAAAGGCTTACGGCAAAAGCATGTGGCGGACATGCTGACAATCAGTCAATCAAATATGTCAAATATTGAGTCAGGCCGTAGCGGAGTTAACATTGAGCATTTATTTACTCTGCAAGAGATTTTTGCCTGTAGTATGAATGATTTTTTTGTGGATATAGAAAAATCAGCTTATGAATCCTCAAAGCGGGGTTATACTGTCGAGGATTTGTTAAACATTGTGGCCAAAATTAAAGGCTAGGAGGAGTGTACGTATGAAAAAAACTGTTTTGATGAGTGCAGCGAAAAAAGCGCGTATTGCTTTGGCTGTTATGGCGCTGTGTGGTATGAGCTTCGTGGGGGCGCAGGAGGCGTTTGCGGAAAATGTGACTATTGACACAAATAAAAATATTATCTGTGGCGATGGGGCGAAGGCGGAAAAAGCTACTGGTTCGACTGTTGATCCAGCGAACGACATTGTAATTGGTGTTAATGCAATTGCTAATGATAAAAACAGTATTGCAATTGGTATTAGCGCTAACGCGAAGGCAGAAAACTCTGTAGCGATTGGCTATGGTTCTGTAGCGGATGTAGCTAATACGATTTCCTTTGGCAGTGCATTTGATGATTCAAAAAATAAGAGATTAGTTAATCTTGCAGCGGGGACGAGTAACAATGATGCTGCAACCTATGGACAGGTTATTACTAGCGTTAAACAGAATGGCAATAAATTAGAGTTTTATACTGGCACTAATACTACAACAGCTGCAATGGATGTGGAGTTAAATCATCCGATAAATTTTAAAGGTTCTAATCTTGTTAGTAATGGTGCAACGATTGTGACAGATTCTACCGTTACGGGTAATTCAATAAATAATATTGTGATTGGTGACTATGCGAAGGCATCAAAGGGATATGATAGTAGGTATACTCGTGAATCTAATCCGCAATACAACATTATAATAGGTAATTCAGCGCAAGCTAAAGGTGTTCATAACATTGTAATGGGCGCAGAAGCCACAACAGATGGTACTTATGGTGTTGTACTTGGTTATAAAGCGCAAAGTAAGGGCGAAGGTATAGCAATTGGCGCTGGTTCTAAAGCAACATATGGTGTGGCAATTCGTGGTACAGCAGAGGGATCAGGTACAATAGCAATTAGTAACTTTAGTGTGGCCAAGGGATATTTTAATACTGCTATTGGTTACTCAGCTAAAGCAACTGGTAGTGAATCATCTCTTGCGCTTGGTGTGTCCTCTGAGGCAAGTGAGAAGTTGGCTATTGCTATTGGTTATTATAGTAAAGCATCTAAAGAAGGTTCTATAGCAATTGGCCCTTGGGCTGAAGCAAGTGGTGGAATTTCAGCGATTGGATATAATGCTAAAGCAACTGGTGCTGGTTCCGTGGCCTATTCAGGTACAGCAAGTGGCGAGAGTTCTTTAGCTCTTGGAGGTACAGCAAGCGGCAAGAGTTCTTATGCTCTTGGTGGAATAGCTAGTGGAAAGCAGTCTGTTTCTATTGGTGCAGGTTCAGTTGCTAAATACGATAATGTTGTTTCTGTAGGTATGGGTGAGGATACTCAATGGTGGAATTCCTTACCAGCTTATAGAAGAATCGTTAATATGGCTGATGGCATTGCTAATAATGATGCTGCGACTTTTGGCCAGATTATAAAAAAAGATACTTATACTATTTCCTTGGATGATACAGGTAACGGTAATGTAGTTCTCAAAACTAATGCAGATAATGATGGACCGACAATCAAGGTAGATGCTTCTGCTTTAGAAACGCAGATAACGAAAAATGCGAGTGATATTACGACTGTAGATGGCAAAATTGGTACGCTGGGTGCAGACGGTACATACATTAAGCAAGCTAAGAACGTATCTGATAATCTTGTTGCGCTGGATACGCAGGTGAAGAAAAACGCAGATGATATCACCATAGCTAAAAGTACCATCCACAATGTAAGCAGCAAAATTGGCACAAAGTATGATGGCAACTACATTCATGCAGTGAACCCTATAGGAAGTGACCTTGTTGCGCTTGATACACAGGTGAAGGTTAATGCAGATGCGATTGGTACGCTGACTAGCTTAACTACTACTGAGAAAACCAATTTGGTAGGAGCAGTAAACGAGATAAAGGGTACTGCGGATTCTGCATTAGCTAAAGCGAACACGAATACTACTGCTATCGCTGGCAAAGCAGATTTAGGCTTGAGCAACATTAACGCTGCTGGCGAAACTGTAATTAAAAATCTTGCAAAGACAGAAGCAGGTGCAATTGTAAATGTACAGCTGGGCGATCTTAGCACTGAGAAGTACTATGTAGATGCAGGCAAAAAGGTGAATGAAAACATCTCTGCGCTGGATAAGCAGGTGAAGGTTAATGCAGATGCTATTGACTTAAAAGCAAATCAAGAGCTGTCTAATATCAACGCGAATGGTGAGAACAAGATCAAAACAATTGCAGGCGTAGTTGTTGAAGGAAAGCTTGGCGCGCTTACATCTCTTAATTATGTAGATGCAGCGAACACCGTAAATGCGAACATCTCTGCGTTGGATGTACAGGTTAAGACTAACACTGATGCTATCGGCAGCCTGAGCGCAGACGGCACGTACATTAAGCAAGCTAAGAATGTATCTGAAAACCTTGTGGAACTGGATAAGCAGGTGAATGCTAATACTACTGCAATCGCAGACAAGGCCGACAAAAACCTGTCCAATATTTCCGCAGCAGGCAAGGATGTAATCATCAACCTTGCAGGAAACAAAGCTGGTGAAGTATTAGACGTAAAGCTTGGCGCAATTACCTCTACGCACTATGTAAGCACAGGCAATACCGTAAACGCTAACATCTCTGCGCTGGATACCCAGTTGAACAAGGTTGACAACAAAATTGGCACGATGACCAACGGCAACTACATTAGCGCAGGCAATACTGTAGCAGGCAACCTTTCTGCTTTGGATGCTCAGTTGAAAAATAACACTGATGCAATTGCAGACAAGGCCGACAAGAATCTGTCTAATATTACTGATGCAGGCAAGGATGTGATTAGGGATCTGGCTAATGAAAAGGCAGGCGAGCTGGTTGATTCTAAGCTGGGCACGATTACTTCCGAAAACTATGTAAATGCTGGCAATACCGTAAATGCCAACATTTCTAAGCTGGATGAGCAGGTGAAGGCGAATGCCGATGCCATTAACACTAAGGCAGACAAAGACCTGTCCAACATTACCGACGCTGGCAAGAATGTGATTAAGGATCTGGCAAGTGTTAAAGCAGGCGAGGTTGTTGATGCTAAGCTGGGTGATATTACTTCTAACAACTATGTAAATGCAGGCAACACCGTGAATGCCAATATTTCTGCGCTGGATAAGCAGATGAAAGTAAATACCGACAACATCGGCGATACCGGCAAGCTGACCACCGCAGGCTTAGGCTCTAACCTGTCTGATGCTGTAGTGAATGTGAACAACAAGGTTGGCACTGCTGATGAGCTGAAGGCGTTGAAGGATGCAGGCTTGGGCGATAACCTTGCACAGGCAACTGCTGCTGTGAACAAAAAGGCAGATAAAAACGCCGAGGATATTAAGACCGTCAACGGTCGCGTAGACGAGCTGGGCGGCAGAGTGGACACCCTTGGTGGCGCAGTTAGCAAGCTGGATACGAAGGTGAACAAGGTTGGCGCTGGTGCGGCAGCTCTGGCAGCTTTGCATCCGATGGACTTCGACTCTGATAACAAGCTGACCTTCGCAGCAGGTGTGGGCAGCTATCACGGCGCAAGCGCTGCGGCTATCGGCGCGTTCTATCGTCCGAGCGAGCAGGTTATGTTCAGCATCTCTGGCAACATGGGCAACGGCGAGAACATGGTGAACGCAGGCGTAAGCTTTGCGCTCGACCGTCCGAGCAAAACGCCGACCACGAAGGCCGCTTTGGTGAAGACCGTAGCAGCGCAGAATGAGCAGATTGCAGTGTTGAGTGAGACTGTGGCTGAGCAAAATGAAAAGATTGCAAGACTTGAGGCTATGGTGGAGAAGCTGGCGGCTAAGCAGAACGCTTAATGTTGAGTAAAAATTAAAGACTAAAGATCTGCGGCTTTACGAAAGTAAGGCTGCAGGTCTTTTTTTTACGTGCAGCTAGGCGCACTGCCTTTTTCTTGTAGTTGCTCCTGCCTGCCTGTATGAGTTATAATATATCTCGGAGGGAATTATGGAGATTAATACTTTTCTTGATAAATTACAAAGCTATCACAGCGAGCAGGTTTTTAATCCCTGGCGTGATTTTGATACAAGCTGTGATATAGGTCCGCAGGCTCCCGTTATCCGCAGTGCCAATCTGCGCCGTTATCTGGAGCTGCGTCCGGATGCACATTATTTGTTTATTGCCGAGGCCTTGGGCTATCAGGGCGGTCATTTCAGCGGCATTGCTATTACTTCGGAGCGGATTCTGCTGGGCCATCATCCTGATGTAGAGCCGAAAAGCGTTTTGGGCGAATGGGATTACCGCCGCACGAGTGATGCAGGCAGCGTAATGCTGAATAATACACAGCGCCTGAAGGGCTTTAACGAGCCCACGGATACTGTTGTCTGGAACGCGCTGAACAGTCATGGCCTTGCGTCCTTTGATGTTATTCTTTGGAATATTTTTCCGTTTCATCCGTATAAAGCAGGCAACCTGCTGACTAACCGTACGCCCTCACCGAGCGAGCTTGATGTAGGCATTGAGTACGCGCGGATGCTACTGGAGCTGCGTCCGGGGATGAAGATTGTCGCCATCGGTCAGAAGGCGGCGACAACGCTGTCACGTTACGGTGTTGAATGTATGTCTGTGCCGCATCCTTCTATGGGCGGTGCCAACCGCTTCCGTGCGGCAGTGGCGCAGATGTTAGGCGGTGAGGCATAATGGGATTGGAAGCTGCTCCTTTAAGCCGTGAGCAGACCTTGCATATTGCTCTTGGCATGGGTAAGGCGCTTTTGAAAAACGGTGCGGAAACCTCCAGAGTAGAGGACACTATTTCCCGCTTCTGTCATACGCACGGCTATCATGATATTCATGTTTTTGTTACGCCGACGGTTATTATTTTAGGCGATGAGGAAAGCGAGGGTGCGACGATTATCAGCCGTATCCGTTATCGCAGCACCAATTTAAGCGTTATCAGCGCTGTGAACGATTTTTCCTATAATCTGAAACGCTGGCCGCTGAATTATGAAAAAACGCTGGCGTATCTGGAAGAGCTGCGTCACAAGGCTCCGCCCTATGGCAAATGGCGTGTCTGCATGGCTTCGGCAATCAGCTCGGCAGCCTTTGCGGCAATGCTGGGCGGCAACAGCCATGACTTTATCGCGGCCTTTATTACCGGCGGCCTTTCCATGGTGCTGTTAAAGCAGCTGGGCGGTTATCGCCCCAGTGCCTTTTGGGAAAATGCGCTTTCCGGTGCGGCAATCGGTGCTTTGGCTATTTTTTGCTGTGAGATGGACGGCGAATGTACACGTACCAACATCATTGTAGGTGCGCTGATGCCGTTCCTGCCGGGCGTAGCCTTTACCAACGGCCTGCGCGATTATATGGCCGGCGATTTGATTTCCGGTAATTCGCGTATCGCCGAGGCGATGCTTTTCGCTACATCCATTGCGATTGGTTTGGCATTTAGCCTGCTTGTATGGTATCACTGGGGGTGGAAGCTATGGGCATAAATTATTTTACAGCCTTTGGCTTTGCGTTTATCGCTACGGCTGCCTTCGGTATTCTGTTTCAGGCACCGCGTAAAAGTTTGCCTATCAGCGGCTTTATCGGTGCGGTAGGCTGGGTAGTTTATTGCTATATCCGCAAGGATTTAGCGTATGATTCTTTTTATGCCATGTTTTTTGCCACGGTTGCGCTTTCGCTTTTGAGCGAGCTGGCGGCGCGCATCTTTAAGCAGCCGGTAACGATTTTTGTTATTCCCGGTATTATCCCGATTGTGCCGGGACTCGGCATGTATCGCGGTATGGCGGCGATTATAGAAAATAATTACGACACGGGCATGAACATCCTTATAACCACCGGCATGGATGCCAGTGCTATTGCCTTGGGAATGATGCTTATGACGAGCGTGTTCCGTGTAATTAAGATAAGCAAGGATCATGAACGTTTGCTGCAGCTGCTGCATAAGGAAAATAAAGAATAGATTTGTTTACAGTGAGTGAGGGAAAGAAAATATGAGTTTAGCAGAACTGTTGCTGTTGGCGGTTGGCCTGGCGATGGATGCATTTGCCGTTTCCGTTTGCGGCAGTATGGTGCTGACACCGGATAACAGGTTGCGCGGAGCTTTGCGGTTCGGCAGCTGGTTCGGAGCATTTCAGTTTTTGATGCCGGTGCTGGGCTATTACAGCGCTGTATCTTTCCGTGATTATATTACGGAATATGATCATTGGCTTGCCTTTTTCTTATTGCTTTATCTGGGAATCAACATGATTCGTGAAGCAAACGAGGCCTGTCATGTCAAAAAAGATTATAGCGTGAAGGAGATGGCGGTGCTGGCGATTGCCACAAGTATTGATGCTCTGGCAGTTGGTATCAGCCTGGCCTTTTTGAATACCGATATCTGGTCCGCTTCCATACTGATTGGCGTGGTGACCTTTGCTATCGCAGCCTTTGGCGGTCTGGCTGGCTTTAAGCTGGGAGCTATGGCCGGCAAGAGAGCTGACGTGGTCGGCGGCCTGGTGCTGATTTTTATTGGTGTCAAAATTTTGCTGGAACATACAGGAATAATTTAAGGAATAAAAGTTTAGTGGATTTGCTGCCCCTTTAGGCACGCTGAGCTTAATTTATATCATAGAAAGGAAGATATACATGACGCAAGTAAATAAGGAGCGTATGCTCGCAGAATTTAAGGAAATTGTTGCTCTGCCTTGTCACTGCCTGCAGGAGCGTCCGGTATTCGAACTGCTCAAAGGCAAATTGGAGGCTCTCGGCTTTACGGTGGAAGAGGATGACGCCGGTGAAAAGCTGGGTGGCAACTGTGGTAATCTGTGGGCATTTTTGCCTGCCAGCGCAGGAGTTGAAGGTGCGGTACGCGTGCTGCTTTCTGCACATATGGACGGTGTTGAGCCCTGTGGCGGAACTACCGTTATCCAAAAGGACGGCGTTTTATACAGCGACGGCACCACTATTCTCGGCGGTGACGATAAATCCGGCGTTGAGGGTATTTTAGAGGGTATTCGCCTGCTGCTGGAGGAAGGCGCTCCGCATGGTGATATCCAGATTCTCTTCACTGTTTGCGAGGAGGGCGGCGTTAACGGCTCCCGTTGCCTCGACCGCTCCAAGCTGCGTTCCGACGTTGGCTATGCACTGGATGGTGAAGGCGCTCCGGGCGAGATTGTTGTCGGCGCTCCCGGCCAGAAGAAATATAAAATCGACATTATCGGCAGAACCGCGCATGGCGGACTGGAGCCGGAAAAGGGCATAAACTCCATTATGATTGCTGCCAAGGCTCTTGCCGATGTTAAACGCTACGGCCGTATTGATGAGGAAACTACCTGCAATATCGGCATTATCGGCGGCGGCAAGGCAACCAATATTGTGCCTGATCTGGTAACCATTGAAGGCGATGCGCGCAGCCGTAACAAGGAAAAGCTGGAGGCTATCTGCAAGGAAATCGTAGAAACTATTGCAACCAGTGCTGAAAAATACGGCGCTAAGGCAGAAGTCTTTGTGGATAATAAGTATGATTCCTTTGCTGTTGCCGAGGACAGCGATGTTGTAACGCTGGCAAAGGCTGCCTGCGCAATGCATGGCTTTACTCCGGATATTACGGTTACCGGCGGCGGCAGTGATGCCAACTTCCTGAATGCTTACGGATTGCCCAGTGTAATTTTGGGCACCGGTATGGCTAATGTACATACTGTTGACGAATACATCAAGGAAGAGGATTTGTACAATTCCGCGCTTATGGTACATGGTATTTTGAAGGCTGCGGTAAAATAAAAAAATCAAACGCTGTATATAGCAAAAGGCCTGCATGTGCAAAACGCATGCAGGCCTTTTCTTATGAAATTTGACCGTATAGCTGAATTAAGGTATAATTTAGATATATAAAGGAGGTGCGATTATGCCGAAAATTACTTCCAGTGCAGATTTGCGCAACAACTACAACGATATTTCTAATTTCTGCCATCAATACAAGGAGCCGGTTTTTATTACCAAAAACGGCAAGGGCGATTTGGCTGTCATGAGCATTGAAGCCTACGAGGAGCTGACTGCACGCTTTGAGCTGTACAGCTCGCTGAAAGCTGGTCTGGATGATGTGGCGGCAGGCAGAACTGTGCCTGCTAAAAAATTCTTAGCTGAATTGGAAGCACGCTATCCGGAGTTAGCTGAGGTAGAGAAATGATTTATTACAATGTGGAAGTAACGCAAATTGCTGAGCAGGATTATTATAAGGCTGAAGCTTATATCAAATACGAATTATATAATCAGAAGGCTGCTGCCGGTCTTGCTAAAAAATTGCATGAAGCTATTAATGATTTGTCATTTTTCCCGACTAAGTACCCTATATGCAATGATGATTTCCTGAGAGTATGGGAAATCAGATTTGTGCCGGTAAACAATTATCTGCTGTTTTACATCGTGCGGGAGGATGAAAAGATAGTGTACGTTTTACGCTTTCTGTATAGCAGACGCAATTGGCAAAAAATATTACGCAAGCATCTTGAGGATGAAATTTTTGACTTAACAACACATTACATTCAGGAAGAAACAGAAAAATACGGAGCAAAATAAAAACAGCAGCCTTGACATACGCATGCGTATACTGAGGCTGCTTTGCTTTACTCTTCTTCTGCTGTCGCCAGCTGCACCTT
>OFSC01001860.1_pt1 | contig 12155 bp, 8 predicted proteins | sample 1543201 | NCBI WGS metagenome assembly OFSC01 (sample SAMN04209228, study PRJEB22552) | human gut metagenome | biome: gut; material: feces | host: Homo sapiens | place: USA: Oklahoma
AGCACTTGCCTATCGGTAGATACCTCTCCAAAGTCGAGTATCTGAATCAACCTATCGGTAAGTATTGATTTGCAAATATGATGATTGAGTGACTTACTGACGTACTGATTCATTGTCGTATTGATATACAGACAGAAAGTATTGTATATATGTTTATATGTATATCATTCATTTGAACAAACGTTAGAACGTTCTAACGGTAACGCTATTTCATATATCGCATCATCTTGTCGATGCAACTTCGCTTCTGCTCTTCATTCGGATGAACATAAAGGTTAAGCGTAGTACTAATATCGGCATGTCCCAAAAGAACACTCACAGTCTTGTAATCGCAATGACTCTCAATACAGCGAGTAGCAAAACTGTGGCGTAGCCCATGGAATTTTAATCGCGGAATATCCAACTGCTTCAATAGCTTGTTAAAATAGTTGCGATACGTTCTTGGCTCAGTCGGTTTTGTGTTGTTCGTAAGGACATAGTAGTCCTTGTTCACCACCTTCATCAAAGACTTAAAAATTCTGACAAGTTCTTTACTCAAAGGAATTTCACGCAAAGAGTTCTTTGTCTTAGGAGTATTAATCACAATCTCCGTATGTGGTTTATCAGAATCCACAATATAAATGCGCTCGATGGTGCGATTAACATGAAGTAATCCTGTGTCCATATTAATGTCAGACCATTTTAAGGCGCAAACTTCTCCAATACGAAGTCCTGTAGAAAGACACACAAGTATCCCCAAATTAGGAAACGTGAAATTGTCTTTGAGATAGTCCATCAGCTTCTTTTGATGCGTCTTTGTCAAGATTGGCAATGTAGCCTTTGGCTGATTGGCTGGAAACTTAACTTTCCACTCTACATGATTGAGCCAACCTTGCTTCTCTCCGAAACGAACCACCATTTTTAAAACAATGAGCATGTCCTTGATACTTTTTTGGCTCAATCCATGATTCAACTTGTCCAAGGCAAAAACCTGAACCTCTTCTTCCGTAACCTCCATTTTACCTCCAAAGACTGGAAGCAAATGGTTCTCCAACGATAACAAATATACTGCCATCGTTGATTGCTTGACATACTGGCGTTTGTCTTCTTTCCAGATGTCTGCAATCTCCTTAATTGTCTTTTTATTATTAACCATGTTATTATTTTAAGGGAATAGACCCTTATATAAATAAGGAGAAAGATGATTAGGGAAAATTGCATCCTAATGTACCCCATTTGAGATTCCCGGAATTTGAGGGTGAATGGGAGAAGTGTAAGTTGGGGGATATTGCGACTGGTTTTGATTATGGCATGAATGCTCCCGCTAAAGTTTTTGATGGAGTAAATAAATATATACGCATCACAGATATAGATGAAGCATCGTCAACTTATAATGATAGCGATATTGTTTCACCAGATGGAACTTTGACTGATACCTATCTTGTAAATGAACGAGATATACTGTTAGCAAGAACTGGGGCAAGCACAGGCAAATCATATCTATACAAGAAAACAGACGGAAAGTTGTATTTTGCAGGTTTCTTGATTAGAGCAAATGTTCCTGAACACAACCCATACTTTGTATTTTCTCAATTACATACCCATAGATATTGGAAATGGGTGTCAATTATGTCTGCACGTTCAGGGCAACCTGGTATTAATTCGCAAGAATACTCTTCTTTTCCAATTTACACAACATCTATACAAGAAGAAAGAAAAATATCTAAATTATTGTCTCTTCTTGAAGAGCGCATTGCCACCCAAAGCAAGCTGATTGAGGATTTGAAGAAGCTAAAGTCTGCGATTATTGATTATGCGATAAATTCAATTGATGCAGATTTTATAAAATTCAGTTCTTTGTATGAAATAGCTGGTGAGGGTGGAACACCAACAACTTCAAATGCCAGTTTCTACGATAATGGCAAGATACCATTTATCAAAATTGACGATTTGAAGAAGAAGTATTTGACTGAGAATAAAGACTTTATAACAGAACTTGGTTTGCAAAAATCATCTGCTTGGCTTGTGCCTTCACGTTCCATCCTATTTTCCAATGGTGCTACCATTGGAGAAATCACAATAACCACATATCCAGTTTGTACTAAACAAGGAATATTGGGCATTGTACCAAAATCAAATATTGATGTGGAGTTTTTGTATTACTTCATGTCATCATCTTATTTCAAAAAGGCAGTTAGTCGCATAGTAACAGAGGGGACGATGAAAACAGCCTACTTGAAAGATATAAACAGCATACGTTGTCCAATACCAACAAAAAGCAAGCAACAGGAGATAGCTCAAATGCCATCCGCTCTAAGTTCCAAGATCGATTTTGAACAAAGTATATTGAAATTATTCTATGCACAGAAACAATACTTATTACGCCAGATGTTTATGTAAACATCTGGCGGAGTAGATACTGCTTCTGTTTGTTCAAAAGTTCTAATAAATCTGTTTCCGTTTTTATCTTCTGCCCCAATGTGAATAGACGCTTCCCTATTCGTTGCTGCATTTCAAGAGAGGGAAGAGAAAAAGGTATATTACATAGTCCTTCAAAAGACAAGCATTGTCTAACACTTCCCTCCAATCTCTTTTGTATTTCACAATAGAAATGCTTCGATTCAAAAAAGAAATCAATGTATTCAGGTGCTACGTTTTCTTGGGTTCGGAAGCAAATATACATAGGACTAACGATGCCGTTTTCAAAAGTTGTCAGACGAGCAATAGAACCAACGTTTATTCGTGCAGGATTAAAGGCAAAGTCGTTCTTTTCTACGATTTTGTAGTTAGAAGTATCTTCGCTTGCAACATTCCTATTTTCAAATTGTTCACTCTGCTTTATAAATCCTTGGCGATTGCTAACCGACAATACATTTTGAATCGTATTGTTTTTATTACGCTTAGAAATCTGCTCAATGACATCACCTATATGCGAAGTGGTTTTAGTATTAGGTGTATATTCAATTTCAATAATCGCAGACTTTAGCTTCTTCAAATCCTCAATCAGCTTGCTTTGGGTAGCGATGCGCTCGTCTATTAGACGCAATAATTTGGCAATTTTAGTTTGTTCTTCTTTTGAAGGAATACCAATATAACATTCAGCGAAGTTCTTTGCACTAATTGAGTATATTTTAGTACCTTGTGCAATACGGCGAATCTGATGATGAAATGCTGTTGAGGAAAAAGCATAGCCTTTGTATCCAACAACAGTTTTGTTGGATTTATCTCTTCCATGTATCGTATGCAAACCACATACAACCGCTTTGTCTTCTAAAGTGTAGAACTCTATCGCTTTTGCGACCTCATTTGTATCTTCTGAAGCATCAGCAAAAGCAATATCACCTTCTTTGCAAAGCTCGAAGTTCTTTGGCTCATTTTCTTTCTTTATTGCAGGCAAAATATCCTTTGACAAATCCACCATAGTTGGTAGCCCAACATGGATAAGCCCATAGTGTAAGTTTAGCATATTATCTGTTCCATATTCCAGTTGTTCCCAGCTCAAAGAGTTTGTTGAATAGAAATCCAAAAGGTCAGAAACCTTGCATTTATCCCATTCCCCATGAAATCCCGGAAATCTCAAATGGGGTACATTCAGTTTATTTTGCTCTTTATATGTTGCCATAATTATTTTAAATCCTTAATTGTTTGTTATACTTTCCTCTACTGGTATTTACTATTCTTTTGGGTCGATGTCAAACGGAAGCAATGGTGTATCATCATCATTGCCATTATTGAATCGGTCGAAATCTGAGATATATGAACGGTCTTGAATAACCTTAAACTTCTCATACTCAGAATAAGCCTTATCTCTTGCTTCCTCTTGGGTAACCTTGCCTGCACTACTCTTTGCACCATAATCCATAGTTGCAAGGAATTGTTGTAAGCGTTGCTTCCAATCATCCATCGTTGTGATAATATGACGCCGTGCACGAGATTCGGCAAGGTCAAGAAAACTTGTTGTTATTGTATTGAGCTGAGACAGTTCATCTTCTGAAAGATAGTTCTTGGCGACAATCGTATCAGACTTTTGCACTCTGCCATTAGGTGCTTTTTTCCATGTGGTCAAGCCCATGTGTGGCATTTCTGCATCGGCACGTTCATAAACAATCTCTGCTGCCGTATGATTGGTAACAGCCAAGTGCATCATATTCTGTACCATCTTATAAAAGAGTTTAGTACTCTCAGCTTTTGCATCATAGTCAGCACTACACTCAGCGTAAATGTCAGTTATCTTTTGATAGTATCTACGCTCTGATGTGCGAATTTCACGAATGCGTTCCAGCAAATCATCAAAGTAATCCTTGCCAAAGTGCTTACCTTGTTTCAAACGCTCATCATCTAACACATATCCCTTAATAACAAATTCCTTCAATACAGAGGTTGCCCATATACGGAACTGAGTTGCTTGATAGCTGTTAACTCGATACCCCACAGCTATGATAACATCAAGGTTGTAGAACAACGGAGCACGCTCTACATCACGCTCACCTTCAAGTTGAACTTGTTGAATTTTTCTACAAGTTGCCTCTCTTTGCAATTCTCCCGACTCATAAATTTGAGAAATATGATAGGCTATAGTTGCCCTATCAACTCCAAACAAAGAAGCCATTCTTTTCTGTGACATCCAAAAGGTCTCACTGTTGAATATCACTTCAATGCGAGTCTCACCTTGTGCAGTCTTATATAGTAAGATATTGGATTCCAACGAGTTCTGCACAATCTCTGTCGTAGATACAGACTGCGAGAAATATTCTCTTGCTTGCTTCACTAATGGCTTCCTTGAATCAGCGTTCTCAGCTATTATCATACAAGCCATTCGAGAAAGATGAAAGTTTTCGACCTTTCGGAAAGAGCCACTACCAAGCTTGACCATTTCAACCACATGGTTGAAATGGTCGTCAATATTCATACCCTTTTCACCTGCAACACGAATTGCTTTGTCTATTACATTTTGGAATTTCCAATACCCCGAATATCCCATCGCATTGCAGAGTTCACGAGAGCTCCAATATTCTTTTCCTTTGTCATCCACATTCCGAATTACATCGAATGTCGGACGCATATCTGGTACATTATTCTCTTCCATATATTTTATTCGTTAGATGGTTCCAAAATGAAAATGAGTTCAGACTCTGCAACATCGCACTTGTCGAACAAGTAGCGGAGACAGGCTATCTTACCCTTATTACCCATAGATGTCCAAAGATACTTATCAGTATCTATTTGCGTGCAATAGTTCAAATCAGCTTGTTTAGCAGTCCAAAGATATGCACCTCCATCATAGAGGGAATCGATAATATCAGGATAACGCTCAGACAATAATAATACAATTTTTATAAGCATATCTTTCCATATCGTTTCGTTATACTCATGTCCAAACACACGGAATCCTCTAAGTATTCTATTTGTTGGAGAGAAAGATTCTTCGTCCAAAGATACTTCTTCAACAGGTTTTGGCAATGGCTTGAAATCTGTTTTTGGCAGAGGATACAAGCGCAAGAAAGCTTCACATATCTCTTTACTACGCTTTTGTAATTCTTCTTCCGTCCATTTTTGACAGTCAGTAACGCTTCTTGTTAAACGATATTTTGAATCCTTATAACCAGGATATACAATGTTATCTACCGTTCGACCATCACGTTTGATTTCAAAAGCCTTATTACTTAGTTCACTATTTATACCTGTCAATGTCAGATTGGCAAACGTATGCAAATATCTTTCTTGAATTTTCTCAAAATTATCACCAAGCATTTCACGCCACTCTGCATTTAAAGTTTGTGGCATAATGTGCTCAATCGTTGCATCCTTACTCTTCATGTCGGATGCCACATCATTATATTCACCATGCACAGAGTTTTCAAGTCTTTCAAAAAGGAAAATTTGGAAAGGTTTGAGCATGTGATAAGCATCACGATTCTCTATAGCTTCGACAAACTGTGTATCTCTTGGCAACTGATAGTTTCCATCACGGCGCATAATATGATAAGTCAAAATATCAGAGTAAGTAAAGCTATTTTCCATTCCTGCTTTTTCATACTCTTCCATACTTTTTAGCACATCTTTATGCAAAGCGCAGAAAACCTGAGTTAAGGCATTTCCTGGCATATTGCATACAATACGTCGAGCCATATAATTCTCGACTAAGCCTATAGCCTTGAAGATTTCATCTTCTGTAAGGTGCTTTTCATCAGCATATTTCAAAAACTGGATAAAGAACACATTAGCCACATCAGTCTCTATATTGCAAATATGACGCATTTTGTCAGACAGTTTCTTTGAGTTGAGTTTACCCTCAGTAACTTGCTGATAATATTGAGCATAAACAAGCATCTCTGCAAGTTCTTCCTTACGGTCATGCCCTAACATGTACTTCTTCCATGCACTATATAAGTTAGACAATCTCACAGGGCGTTGGAGTTGTTGCTTGATAGTTAAGTAGTCACGAAGAAACATTGTTGGTTCGTTCTCCGTAGCTATCTCTATCTTTTGCCAATATGTTTTGAAGTAATATTGCTGTTCTTCTGCTGTAAGAGACATCAACAAATAGTTTCTAATCTCATCAGCACCTGTCAAATCCAAGCCTGTAGAATTAAGACTTTCAAAAATAAGTTGAGGTTGGTCATTACCATCCAATTCTATTGATATAATTTGCAAACGTTCAATAGCATTCAATAAAGCATCAAACGAAAGCTGATGAGGTTCTTTGGTCAAACGCTCATAGAAATATTGATAATTACGGGTCATCTTAGAATCTTTCACATAATTATCTACATCATGCTCAAAGATTCTATCGTAAGCCTCCATATCATTTTCAATGGGTAAAAGTTTGATTTTTCTTTCTGTACCACTAAACTTTGCCATCAAGAATTCCTCTTTCGCCTCTTCTATACTTCCTTTATCACCTTCAAGTTTACCATCTTCTACGGCATGAATGCCTGCCAATAACAGCAACGAAACTGTTGTAAGGCGTTGCTGTCCATCAATGACAAGTCGATTGATGCCATAGCCATCTGCTGGAGATGTAACTATAGAACCAAAGAAATGAGTCGGTCTGCCAGAATGAACCAAATCCACCAAGTCGTTGAACAACTGATTGCAGTTCTCGGTTAACCAACTATAATTACGCTGATATACAGGAATGATAAATTGCACTCTACCTCCTGCTATAACTCTACTTAACAATAATGCATCGCCCTTCATATCAATATTCTTTTAATATTCTACTCAACTAACCCCAATTCTTTCAGATATACATCAATCTGCTTGTCGAGGTCAGCACGCTTAGCTTCCAAATCCTTGATTTCCTTCATGACCGCATGAATGTCGATAGGCTCTTCTTCCTCGAACGTATCTACATAACGAGGAATGTTAAGGTTATAGTCATTGTCGGCAACCTCTTGTAAAGTTGCCAAATGACTATACTTCTCGATTTCCTTGCGCTCACGATAGGTATCAACTATCTTCTTAATGTGTTCTGGGCGAAGCTTATTTTGTGTCTTTATCTTTTCAAACTCCTTGCTGGCATCTATGAAGAGTATATTATCATCATCCTTGCGGCACTTCTTTACCACAATGATACAAGTTGGGATACTTGTACCATAGAAAATGTTGGCAGGCAAACCGATGATGGCGTCAATATAGTTCTTCTTCTCAATGAGGAAACGGCGAATCTTACCTTCTGATGCACCACGGAAAAGAACACCATGAGGAGCAACACATGCCATCGTTCCACCTTCATTAAGATGATGGATCATGTGAAGTATGAATGCATAGTCAGCCTTAGACTTTGGAGCCAAGACACCAGCCTTGCTAAATCTATCATCATTATTAAATTTCTCCGCAGCACTCCAGGCTGCAGAGAATGGCGGATTAGCTACCACCGCATCAAACTGTTCCTCAGGGAAAGCATCATCTTCAAGAGTATCTCCATTCTCTATGTCAAAGTCACTAAACTTAACTCCATGAAGCAACATGTTCATTCGGGCAAGGTTGAATGTCGTAGGGTTCTTCTCTTGACCATAAATCAAATCAGCTTTACCATTGCGAGCAGTACGGAGAAGCAATGAACCTGAACCACAAGTTGGGTCATATACATTTTTCAAGCGTGTTTTGCCTGTAGTAACTATATCTGCAAGAATCTGACTAACTTCCTGTGGGGTGTAGAATTCTCCAGCCTTTTTGCCAGCTCCTGCGGCAAACTGACCTATCATATACTCATAGGCATCGCCGAGAATATCAATATCAGAAGCCTCGTTTAAGCCGAAGTCGATACCATCAAGAGCAATCAATACTTCACTAATCAAATTGTTCTTATCCTCTGCGGTCTTTCCCAATTTAGGAGAAGCGAGGTCTATATCAGAGAACAAACCACCAAAATCCTCTTCACTATCGTGTCCAATGGTACTGTCCTCTATTTTCTTCAATGAACGCTCCAGCTGTGGAAGGATGTTCTCCTTGCGATTGATAGCCTCTATTACAGAAGAATACAGGTATTCTGGCTCGATAAAATAACCGAGTTCATTCATGCAAAACTTCTTCAACTCCTCCTTCAGTTCTTCCTCATTACTTGCCCAGGTTTCCTTAAAGTTACTTCCATCCTCTTCAAGTTCAGCATCAATACACATTTCTATCTTTTCAGACAAGTACTTATAAAAGATAAAGCCCAAAGTGAAATACATGAAATCACTGGCAGACATATTGCCACGCAAAGTATTGGCTACTGTCCAAAGTTGCGTACGCAGTTTTTGTTGTAATTCTTCACTCATATTTTTTCTTTTTATTTTCTTTTTTATTCCCAACTGAATGTTTCGATAATTTTACGCAGTTTTAAAATCAATGACTCTTTAAGATGAATACGCTGCAAGAAACGCAGTCCCTTTTTCTCCTTGATAGCCTTCTGCAAAATTTCTGGCTTTTCCCGATGTAAATAATCATACTCCTGCACATATTTAATAAGTGCATCTTGACTTACTCCCACTTCCGTAGCCAATGAAGTAACCGCATGGGCTCGTGCCTGAGTAACATAGGTTGTCAGACGACTCTCCAAATCCATCTTGCCATCAGCTTTCGACTTTACAAATCCAGCTTGGTCATTATCAACATTGTCACGGATGAAGTGGTCGATAAGTTTAGCCTTATTGCGCATAGCTGGGTCTTTTATCATCGTGTCGATGATATTCTGTCGTTTCACCTGATAATCATCGCTTGCAGGATTGAGGTCTTCTATCAATTCCAGTATATATGCGACATTAATAACATCACTATGCAACAACTCCAGACAGAAATCAATATCGTCGATATCTGCTGTTGGGTCTTCATGCGCCATACCTTCATCTTCTTTGCCTTTGTCTTCGTTCTTGTCATCCTCATCATCTTGTATGAATCCCATCGTCATATCAAGATATTTAGAGCGGTAATCATTGTATTCCTGCTCTGTCATTACCAAGGATGAATCATCGGCATTCCACTCTTCGTACACCTGAATCTCAGAATGTTTTCTGATAATATCACGGAAAGCGAGGATAAAATTACGCTTATCGTACTCACTCTGAAGTTTGTCAATGGAAGCCATGTCCGGATAACGCGCTTTAAAGTTCTGGCATAACTCATCCAAATCTTTCTTTACATCTGCAAATGGTTTACGAAGTACGAATCCCAATGCCTCAGGAGCGTCAGTATTGCTGAACAACTTGATAGCTCTATCAACATTGTCCTTCAAATTACGGAAGCAGACAACTTTTCCGAATCGCTTTTTCTCATTGAGAACACGATTCGTACGACTGAAAGCCTGCAATAAACCATGATATTCAAGGTTCTTGTCAACATACAACGTATTTAGTTTCTTGGCATCAAAGCCAGTAAGGAACATACCAACGACAAGCAGCAAGTCCAACGGTTCCATGTCAGCACGTTTCTTCTTCATACGAAGATTTATGTCGTCATAATATGCACTGAAATTGTCTGTTGTAAAAGCAGTTCCGTACATATTATTATAATCATCCATAATGGTTTGCAGCTTGTCACTCGTAACCGTGTCGTCAACAAAACCATTGTTCATGCCAGTGTTATCATCATCTTGGCTTTCGTTTGCAGCGTATGTGAACACAGCACCTATCCTTATCTTAGGATGTAATGACTTGAAGATGTCATAGTACTTCAAAAGCATAGGCACAGACTGGACGGCAAACAAAGCATTGAAATCACCATCGTATGTTGACTTGTTGAAGTTGTTGAGGATGAATTGAGCAATCTCCTTCATTCGCTGTTCTTCCATCAAGTCAACATCACCATGACCTTGATAATATTCCACAAGGAAACCAAGCACGTTTTCATCGGCAATGGCATCCTTTATCAGATACCTATGGAGACATTCTCCAAAAACCTCTGCTGTGGTATGTTCTCCTTTGGCATTTTCTGAAAATATCGGTGTACCAGTAAAGCCAAATATCTGTAAGTTCTTGAAGAAACCAACAATATTCTTATGGCAATCACCAAAATGACTGCGGTGGCATTCATCGAATATCATCACTACCTTCTGGTTCTTGACATCTTGCAAATGCTTGTTGTAAGCATCACGAGTAACTGCACAGTTTAACTTTTGGATGGTGGTAATGATTATCTTTGACTTTCCACTCAATCTCTTGATTAGCTCATATGTGTTATCTGTACCATCTACTGCCCCAGGTTCAAAAGCCTCATACTCTGATTGTGTTTGCGTATCAAGATCGTGACGGTCAACGACAAACATCACCTTGTCTATACCATCAATCTCAGAAACAAGTTGAGCCGCTTTGAATGAAGTTAATGTCTTACCGGCACCAGTAGTATGCCATATATAACCATTCTTGTTAGAGTTCTGCACCCTATCCAGAATTTTCTCTACAGCATAATACTGATATGGACGTAATACCATCAAGCATTTGTCTCCCTCATGCAGAACGATATACTTGCTTATCATCTTACCCAAGGTACATTTGTCGAAGAAGAACAATGCAAACTTGGAGAGATCATTAAACGGCACATTCTCGGCATCTGTCCAATTGAACGTGAACTTGTAGCCACTGTTAGGATTATTGGCAAAATAACGAGTGTTCACACCATTTGAAATCACAAACAACTGTATGTAGTCAAACAAGCCATGAAACGAAGTCTTGTGGTAGCGCTGTATCTGATTGTAAGCTTGCTTTAACTCCACGCCACGTTTCTTTAGCTCTATTTGAACCAAAGGCAAACCATTGATAAGTATGGTAACATCATAGCGACACTTCTTTCTACCTTCCACTGTAATCTGGTTGGAAACCTGGAACTCATTCTGACACCACTGCTGGCGATTGAGAAATTCAACCCACACACGTTCGCCTGTTTCCAATTCTAATGGAAACAGGTCTCGCAGTTTCTTGGCTTTCTCAAAACGAGTACCGCCCTCTAAGTGAATTTTTATCTTTTCAAATTCACTATCCGTAAAACTTGTACGTCCATGACGGGCAAGTTCTTTCTTATTATGCTTTTCGAGTTGAGTCTTGAAGTTCTGGTCAAGATTTGTTTCTTCTTCAATCTTGACATATTCATAACTCATATCTTGAAGTGTCTTTATCAGTCCCTGCTCCAGGGCTGCTTCACTTTGTGTCACCATATCCGTTTCGTTTACTATTGTCGTTATAATACAATATTTAATAGCAAAAATACAAAAAAAAGCCGAAAATCATCCCTAATCTTTTACATTAAGGATGATTTTTAAAGTTATTTATGCAAAAAGAAATGAATATGTCAGAATATATTGATTTTTCCAGTTTTTGCCGATTTAATCACTTACTATATGTCTTTCGTGCATACGGTTATTGCATTTGCTACATCTTATATATTCTGCGGCACAGAACAAAATGATGTAGATTCAATTATAATAGAAGAATTTGCCTATTATTGTTTTTTCAGCCATTTTTTTACACACCTTATAGCTCTGATTTGTTCGCTTTCGCTAAACTTAGAATCGTCATTCGTTTCATATCCTTCCAGAACTGCTTTATAAAGAACAAGAAAAGGGTTTATCATTCGTTCCATAATTAGTGGAACTATTTGTTTTCCCATTGATTTGAGAGGAATGAACTCAGGCAATTCTGTATATCCTTAATTCCGCAACACTTTGATTTAACTTTATTTATAAGTTCCTGAGCAACAAA
>OFSC01001865.1_pt1 | contig 12142 bp, 9 predicted proteins | sample 1543201 | NCBI WGS metagenome assembly OFSC01 (sample SAMN04209228, study PRJEB22552) | human gut metagenome | biome: gut; material: feces | host: Homo sapiens | place: USA: Oklahoma
ATACCGATTTCTCATCATCATCGAGAAATCGGTATTTTATTTACAACATGCTCGAGTATAAAACACACACTTTTTTCTATTGTTGTATCGAATTCGCTATATATTACTTCTTCACACCACGCGTATCACGGTTCGCGATTCTTAGCCGGTTCAGATGCACGGCTTTCTCTTTTATCATAATAATCTCTTCTTTTTCATTGTTCAGCTGCCATACATCCGTCAGCAGTTCCCCATCACCAAGCCGCATGCCCCGGACACCGACAGCGCCTTTTTTCTTTTCCGGAATATCTTCGGTTGCAAAGCGAAGGAAATAGTTTTTCTGTGACCGGAGTACTAATGTTGTCTCCAGTTCTGCGACTGCCAGATACAGGATTTTGTCTCCTTCCTGCAATTTTGTAGCTGCAGTAGTTCGTTTTGAAACATCAAATTCGCTGCCTGCCACCAGTTTGCACATAGACTGTTCTGTCACAAAAAGCAGCTTCTTGTCCATGATAGATTCCAGTGCTGTAATGTATACAATATTTTCTGTGCTGCTGTCATAATTACTGATATTATCCACCGGGATTCCCTTATCGCGGAATTTACCATATGGAATATCTGACACTTTTACCAGATGCAGCTGCCCGTCATCGGTAAACAGACAGATTTTTCCGTCACTCATACAAGGAACAATCTGCTTATTTTCACTGTCTGCCGCTTCTTTGTTGCGCTCGTAAACAGAATTGTCCACGGTCTTTACATATCCAAAACGATCCATCAACAATACAACCGGAACTGCCTCAATCTCTTTTTCTTTGTATACAGCAGCTTTTCCGTTTTCTATTACAGTCAGGCGCGGATGTGCAAATTCTTTTTTCAATGCTTTCAGTTCCCTGATAATGACTTTAGCCATGACCGAACGGCTTCCAAGAATTTCCTCATACCGTGCAATATTTTTCAATGTTTCCTCATGCTCTGTCATCAGTGCTTCTATTTCGAGTCCGATCAGCTTGTACAGACGCATTTCCAGGATTGCGGTAGCCTGACGCTCAGAAAAATGAAGCATGGAAGCGGTTTTTTCGGAAAGTTTTGACTTGAATTTGATTCCTTCTGTTTCTCCGGTGATCAGGCACTTTTTCGCCTGTTTGATATTTTTACTTCCACGCAGGATTTCGATGATCAGATCAATGACATCGCAAGCCTTGATCAGACCTTCCTGAATCTCACACTTATCCTGTTCCTTTTTCAGCAGGGTTGTATACTTGCGGGTTGCAAGTTCATACTGGAACTGTACGTTGTGGCGAATCACAGATACCAGTCCCATAGTTTCCGGTTTTCCATTAGCTACTGCCAGCATATTTACGCCAAAAGTATCTTCCAGTCGTGTCTTCTTATATAAGAGGTTACACAGATTCTGCGCATCAGCGCCTTTTTTCAGTTCAATGACAATACGGATGCCTGCTTTAGAGGACTGATTGGAAATATCCATGATATCGGATGTTTTTTTCGTTTCAACCAGACTGTATACATCATTCAGGAATTTACCGATATTTGCTCCGATCATGGTGTATGGAATCTCAGTGATAACGATACGTTCTTTTCCGCCCTTCATCGGCTCAATCTCTACTTTTCCGCGCAGTTTGATCTTTCCATTTCCGGATTCGTAAATGGAAACCAGTTCATCTTTATTAATAACGATTCCACCGGTCGGGAAATCCGGTCCCGGAATATATTCCATTATTTCTTCTGTGGTAATATCCGGATTTTTCATATAGGCAATCACACCGTCAATGACTTCACCAAGGTTATGCGGTGGTATGCTGGTTGCCATACCAACCGCAATTCCTTCTGCACCATTGATCAGAATGTATTCAATTGCATCTTCATTCTTCGGAGAGAGCTTTACGTTGGTCGGGAAACCAGCGCCGCCCAGGCCGACGATACCGGCATCCTTAACGATCTTACGGATCTCTTCTTTCGACAGCTTTGTTGCATCTCTGTCTGTTCCGAAGCCCTCAATCGCCTCTTCTTCACCGTCATTCTCCACCAGGATTGACTGAACCATTGCACCATTAGCAACCAGCTTGGACTCGATTCCCTTTACCGTACCGGAAACAGAACTAAGTACGTTTGCGGAAATAAATCCGCCTGCCTCTGCAATGATCTGGCCTTTCAGCACGTGATCGCCCTTCGCTACCAGTGGTTTCGCAGGTGCGCCAATGTGCTGGGACAGCGGATAAACCATGATCTCGCCCTGTAACGGTTCGAGAACCTTGATCGGCTTATCCTCAGACAGTTCTTTACCCTCATATGGATGAATGCCGCCTATAAATGTAGCCAAACCCATCAATTAAACCCTCTTTCTCTTACTAAATTTTCCTTCATCCTCCACCCATTCACCTCCCGTCAGATGCCTTTTCTGCCGAAATTGTGAAAATATTATCGGGCGTAGGAGCTAGAATCTACCGCGTATAGTATAACACAGGTAAAAAAAATTCACAATTGAAAAATGAATCTTCTGCCCCCTTCACTCTGTATAAAAATTAATACAAATGGTTATAATATAGCTTTTGTTTATACAGAATCAACAAAACTGTGTAAAAATCCCGTAAAACTTTCCCTTAAATACTATGTCAATAGCCTTGGCGAAAAAAGGAAAGTCCGGCGGAGTTTGCCTCTGCCGGACTTTCCTTTTTTCTCGTTACCTAAAGAGCTGCACAGTCTACTGGAAAAACTTACTCCAGTACCCCTGCACAAAAATAAACAGCACAATCAGTGGAATGACATATGTCACATACGCTCGCACCTGGCGCGGGAACTTCACGCCTTTTCCCTCATTTGCCTCCTTGAGAAAATTCTCAAATCCCCATCCATACCGGCTGGTACAGAACATCAGGTAAACGAGACTTCCGAGTGGAAGCAGGTTGTTGCTGACGATGAAATCCTCGAGATCCAACACGTTGCTGCCCTCTCCGAACGGCATGAAACCACTCCAGAGATTGAAACCCAGCACGCACGGAAGCGACAGGACCGCAATCACCACCAGATTGACGCAGACTGCCTTTTTGATCGAACAGCCAGTCAGATCCGTTGCAAAGGATACGATATTCTGGAATACCGCTGTGACCGTTGATGCCGCCGCAAAGGTCATAAAGACAAAGAACAGCGTGCCCCAGAAACGTCCGCCTGCCATGTGGTTAAATACATTCGGCAGCGTGATGAAGATCAGGCTTGGTCCCTGTCCTGCCTCGATACCGTAAGCCGCACACGCCGGGAAAATGATAAGTCCCGCCATAAACGCTACCAGCGTGTCAAGGACCAGTACATTGATCGCCTCGCCGGTCAGGCTGCGCTCTTTATCGATATAACTTCCAAAAATCGCCATCGCACCGATACCGATACTCAACGTGAAGAACGACTGTCCCAGCGCCGCAAATACGACCTTGCCGACACCAACCTCCTGAATCTTGCCAAAATCCGGCTTTAAGTAAAATTCAAGTCCCGGACGTCCGCCTTCCATCCGCACCGAATTGATTGCCAGCACAACCATCAGGAATAACAGGCAGACCATCATCATCTTTGTGATCTTCTCAACGCCGTTCTGGAGTCCCATCGCACAGATGGAAAAACAGAATACGACACAGAGCAGCATAAATACCGTCATCAGTCCCGGATTTGCCAGTACAGAGCCAAATTCCCCGGCTACACCGTCCGCATCCAGACCCACGAAATCGCCTTTCGCCATCTTGAACACATACAGCAGAAGCCATCCGGCTACCGTCGTATAAAACATCATCAGGACATAGTTGCCCGCCATCGCGAACCATTTTTCAAAATGCCACTTAGTACCCTTTGGCTCCAGCACATCAAATGAAAGCGCCGCACTCTTCTGGCTCGCTCTGCCGACCGAGTATTCCATAACGATGATCGGAAGACCTAAAAGCACCAGAAATGCCGCATAAATCAGTACAAACGCCGCGCCGCCATACTGACCGACGATGTACGGGAATCTCCACACATTTCCCAGACCGATCGCACAGCCCGCGGAAATCAGGATAAATCCCAGCCGAGAGGAAAAACGTTCTCTTCCCATTTCTACTTACCTTCTCCTTTTTTATTTCTACAGGCCCACACTGACAAGAGTCAGACGGGCGCAAAAAAGAGGCGCCTCCGCAAATCCCGGTACCAGCCCGAATTTCGGAAACGCCACCAAATGGTATTTTACTATATTCTGTTTTAAAAGACAAGTTTTCAGGTGCTTTTTATCCTTCAAACGTCTCGACTTCCTCCCGGTTCGGCACCGACGGAGCTGCTCCTGGGCGGGAAACGGCGATCGCTGCCGCTTTTGCCGCATGTTCCAGCGCCGTCTTCGGGTCTTCACCGAGCTGTAAGCCGCCGATAAAATAACCGGTAAATGTATCGCCTGCCGCCGTCGTGTCCACAACCGGCACTTTATAGATTCCCTGACGAAGGACTGTGTCACCATCGCGGTACACGGAACCATCGCCGCCGAGTGTCAGGACAATCTTCGCCTCCGGGAACTGTTTTACCAGTCCGTTCATCAGCGCCTGCGGATCTTTGGTTGCCTCAATGCCACAGATATCCGACGCCTCCACCTCATTTAATAAGAAGTAATCCACATATTCCAGCGGATAGGACAGGATCTTCGCATTCATCGGGGACGGATTCAGAACGATCTTCATGCCTTTTTCATGGGCTTTCTCCATGATATAGCCGATCTCGCTGATCTCATTCTGTAAAATCAGGAAATCGTCCGCCTCAAACTGTGTCAGGACGCGATCCACCATTTCCCTCGTGATCCGCTGGTTGGCACCGCCATACAGCAGAATGCAGTTCTGCCCTGCCGGATCTTTCTGGATGATCGCGTGTCCTGTCTGCCCGTCGAGATGCTCGATCAACTCCGTGTGGACGCCCGCCTTCTTCATCTGCTCGATAAGGAAATCTCCATCCCCGGCTCCGACAGCTCCGGCGTGCCATACGTCTGCGCCCGCCTTGCTCAGCGCGATCGACTGATTCAGCCCTTTGCCGCCGCTGAATACCTGCAGCGACTCGGAGGACATCGTCTCTCCCGCTCTTACAAAATGATCCACCTGATACGTATAATCAATATTCAGTGAACCAAAATTCAATACCTTCACTCTGCTCCCCTCCTTGACCAATTCCTTCAAAATCTGCCGCCGGCATCTTTGATGTATCGCTTAAGACGGCTGTATTCGCGCCGTACTCTCCCGTACTACCAGTTCCGGCGCAAAGATCACCTTGCTCTCCGGTCTTTTATGTTCCCGTATCTGTTTCAGAAGCAGCCTTACCGCCTCTCTTCCCATCTCCCGTACCTGCTGCCGTATCGTTGTCAGCGGCACCTCCAGCATCCGGGCATAGAAAACGTCATCGTATCCGACGACCGAAACATCTTCCGGCACTTTCTTTCTATATTCCTTGAGTTTTCTGCATACGCCATACGCTGAAGCGTCGTTGCAGGCGAAAATCGCCGTAAAATCCTGTGAAATGAGCTGTTCGACTGCCGCCGCGCCGCCCTCCTGCGTATACTCGCCGACACAGACGAGACGTTCATCCACTGGAATTCCCGCCTCCTCCATCGCCCGGCAGTAGCCATGGTAACGGGCCTCCGAATCCATCTGGGTCGCATGCGGTCCCACAACGCAGGCAATCCGCCGGTGTCCAAGGCTTAACAGATGGCGCGCCGCCAGATAACCGCCGATCTCATGGTCGGTACCGACCGCCGGACAGTTCCGAAGCTCCGGGATCCGGTCAACTACCACATAGGGTATGTGGATCGATTCCAGATAATCAATCTCCTCCGCCGCCATCTCCCGCGTATTATCTTTAGCCATGATAAACACAATGCCGTCCGCGCCTTTATCCGCCAGAAGATCGATATACTCGCGATCCCGGTCATAATTATCATTCGTGTTGCAGAGAATCACACTCCAGCCATTTTCGCGGCACGCCTCATCGATCGCACGCGCCATATTGGCAAAATATACATTGGAAATATCCGGGACGATAAATCCTATGGTCTTGCTCTGCCGCTTTACCAGACTGACCGCGAGCTGGTTCGGACGATAATTCAGTTCCCGCGCCTTCGCTAGGATCTGATTCTTTGTCTCATCCGAGATCTTATATCCTTTTCCATTGAGAACCAGTGAGATTGTCGTCACGGAAAAACCTGTCGCAGCGGCAATATCCTTGATGGTTGCCCTCACTCATCCACCTCCGATGCGATCAGATCCATGAGAACCTGAATGGATTTCTGATATTTTTCTATCTCGACCCGCTCATTTGGCTTATGCGCCATGCCTGCCTCGCCCGGACCAAATAAGAGAACGGCTGCATCCAGCTTGTGTTCCACCAGGATCGAAGCATCTGTAAAGAAATTAATCCCAGTCGTCTCCACCGGAAGCCCTTTTTTCTCCAGTCCCTTCGAGAGCTGTTTCACAAGCGGATGGGATTCTCCAATCTCGATCGCCCGCCGGTCATTGACAATCCGGCAGCTGACGCGGAATTTTTCTTCTGATGTAACGGAACGCGCCGCCGCAAACGCCTCCGCCTGACCGACTACCATCTGACTTGTCAGTCCCGGTGTCATACGGATATCCATGAGAATCCGGCAGGTGTCCGGCGTCATATTTGGCGCCACGCCGCCGGAAATCTGCGTTACCTGCGCGGTCGATGCGCCGAGAACCGGGTGTGTGAAGCTTTTCACATATGTTTCAATCTCACCGGTCAGCGCCATCGCCTGTTCCACGGCATTGCAGCCCTCCTGCGGGTATGCCCCGTGGCTCGTCTTTCCGTGTGCTTCTATCTCCAGCCACAGGCAGCCTTTCTGCGCCACGCCCAGCCTGCATCCCGTCGGTTCTCCTATCAGAAGCGTTCCAATCGACGTCTCCGGGACTTCCTTTAAGATCTCCCTGGCGCCGATGCCGCCCTTTTCCTCATCACAGGTTCCGAGGAAGTGGATCGTGTGCGGCACCGGACGACCGGATTTTTTGTATTCACAGAGCGCGTACACCATCGCGGCAAGCCCACTCTTCATATCGCTGGCACCGCGGCCATAGAGAAAACCGTCCCGTTCCACCGGAACCGCCGGGTCAGTCTTCCATTCTCCGGTATCTCCGTAAGGAACCGTGTCCAGATGCCCGTTCCAGAAGATCGGAGCGTCATCCGACTCCCCCTCAAGCTCCGCCAGCACATTGGCATGTGTCGCGTCAATCCGCTGTATATGTGCAGAAATTCCCGATTGTTCGAAATACTTGCACAAATATTCTGCCACTGCTCCCTCGTCATCCCGTCCATTGACACTCCGAATGGTCAGAAGCTCTTTTAAAAGTTCCACTGCTCCGTCCATACGCGCTCTCCTTTTTCCTGCTATCTTATTTCTGAATCAGCCAGTCTGCGATATTCTGCCACAATTTATTGTAGTATTCCCACTCGCAGAATTCCGGCGGTGCCCAGTGCGGTGCACAGTCGGTTGTGACAACACCGCTGCGCCCTTTTCCATAAGAAGCAAACGCGATAAACGGATCGCCCTCTACAGTAACCGGAACCTCTGCCTCCGGTTTTGCGATTACCTTATTGTAACCGAGAACCTCCGGCCAGTCGGTCGGAATGCCCTTTAAAGCTTCATGCTCGCCCACGGTTACCGGTTTTACACCCTCGCAGTGTTCCATACGGTCATCGACCGTCAGAACCTCGACTGGAAGAACCTCCTGTACGGCTGTGTCATGCCATTTGCCCTTTGCATCCACGCCGGAGAAGGTCAGATAGCCGCCGACCATCAGAAGAGCGCCGCCATCGTTGACATAGTCGCGGATCAGATTGCAGCGGTTCGGCATTTTCTCACTGCGGTTAAACGTAGCACCCGGCAGAAGCAGGGTGTTCGCTCCGATATCGGACAGAATTACCAGATCATACTGTTTCAGTTCTTCCATTGTAAATGGAAATTCCTCATTTGCCAGATGGTTTGGAAGGAATGTCACCTCATAACCACCTGCCTCAAGGGCTGCTTTCAGCCATTTTTCACCGGTTTCATAGGTAGAAGTGTAAAATGAATCAAATCCCTTAACATGGGTTGTATAGCTCATCCAGGACTCGCCTGCCAGTAAAACTTTCTTGCTCATGTTTTTATCTCCTTATATATTTATCAATTCCTTATTTCTTCTCTCCCCAGGAAAGAATCAGTTTCGCATACACCAGAATCGCTTCCAGATAAGAATCGAGCTTCAGCCACTCATCCACGGTATGGCACTGTGCGCCCTCGCCCGGTCCGTACTGGATCGTCGGGCATCCGGCAATGTTGCGCCACAGGCGGGAATCACAGCCAAAATGGGATCCTTCCACCTTCACGCTGCGCGAAAGTGCCTCACTGTACGCCTCCTTAAAGGTGTCTACCAGCGGATGATCCTCCTCCATCTCAAACCCGTGTCCGGTCTGGTAAATGGAAATCTTCGGCGGATGTGCCTCCATCCACGCGTCGGAACGGCTGATCCGCTCAACGACCTCTGTAAATTCCTTTACAACCATATCCTGATTCATCAGGGTCGGAACATAGTGGACGCAGGTAGAAAAACTGCACTCGCCCGGCACGGTAGAACCGGCGGTTCCACCCTCGATCACGCCGATATTTAAGCTCGGCGGCGGAAGCAGGCGGTGGCGGATCGTCAGAAGCCAGCGGTGCTCCATCTCATTTAACCCCTGAATTACTTTGATCGCCTTCTCGATCGCGCTGACGCCCTCGGCTTTTGCACCGGAATGGCACGCTTTTCCTTCAAAATCAACCTTAAAGAATACCCAGCCCATATGCGCCAGAATCAGGGTATCGTCGGTCGGCTCGCAGTTGACAACGCCGTCGGCTTTCAGACCGCGCATTACCGCCTGGATCGAGCCATTGCCTCCGCCTTCCTCGTCACACACGGAGGTAATTGTCACATCGCCCGGCAGCTCATACCCAGCATCCTGCAAAAGCTTTACCGCCATCACCGATGCCATCAGACCGCCCTTCATATCCGTGCAGCCGCGTCCGTACATCTTGCCATCCCGAATTACCGGCTCAAACGGCGGGTTCGTCCAGCCGTCTTCCATCTCCGCCGGCATAACGTCAATATGACCGTTAAATAACAGGCTTTTTCCGCCCTGTTTTCCTTTAAATGTCGCATAGACATTGGCACGGTCGGTCTGGTTGTGCCCCAGGTTTCCTTCTTGGTGCTTTTTGTAGCTTTCCTGAATCACAGCCTCATCCATCGGATCCACCGTGATCTCGTCGGCTCCCATCGATTCAAACAGGTTTACCATATACTCCTGTCCCTGTTTCTCCAGACCACCGTCGATTCCGTGCCCTAAGTCATGGGTATCAATTCCCACCAGATTCTTGAGTTCTTCGATATATTTCTCTTTGTTCTGCTCTAAAACTTCTTTCAGGTCTCTCATCTATATCTGCCTCCGAACACAAGTATTATGAACTATGCCTCGCTGTATCTTCTCAGCCCTGCCTCAACGATATCCCAGAACTTCGCCGCATCGATATCGATCGCTACGTTTGCAGTCGGCTCCTGTCCGCCGTAACCGAAGAAATCGCAGTTAGTACGTCCGTAGGACTGGACGCTGCGGATGTCAATGTCCACATGCATCGGTTTCAGGGTCACAACGCTCGGATCAAGCAACCATGCGATCGTAACCGGATCGTGCAGAGGTCCGCCTTCCCAGCCAAATACCTCTTTCTGGGTCTTGCAGAAGAAGCGCATCAGATCCGCAAAGAGCTTGGATGCCTTATTGCCGATCTTCTCCATCCGGTCAACGATCTCCGGATAGCACAGTACCTTGCGGGTAACATCCAGACCCATCATCGTGATTGGGCGTCCGCTGGTAAAGCATACATACGCTGCATCCGCATCGGCGATGATATTGAACTCTGCCGCTGGAGTTACGTTACCATTGGTATACGCGCCTCCCATCAGGACGATCTGTTTGATCTTCGGAATAATCGCCGGTTCCATCCGCATCGCCATCGCCAGATTGGTCATCGGACCGGTTGTCACCATCGTGATATCGCCGTCGGACTCCATCAGGGTTTTGATGATGAAATTGACTGCATGCTCTTTCTCTAATTCTTTTGTCAGCGGCGGGAAAACCGGACCATCCAGCCCTGTTTCACCGTGGATATCGCCCGCTATCATTTTTTCACGCACCATCGGCTGTCCGCAGCCCGCATACACCGGCACATCCACACCGAGCCACTGGCACACATTTCTCGCATTAATCTGCGTTTTCTCCAGCGTCTGGTTGCCTGCTACGACTGTAATACCTAACAGATCGATCTTGTCACTGTTCGCCGCCAGCGTGATCGCGACCGCGTCATCATGTCCCGGATCGCAGTCAAGAATAATTTTTGTCTTTTCCATCTAAGTATATCCTCCTTATAGTGATTTATCTTTCTTCATCATCAGCTTCCCACATGCAGGGAAGATTCTCTCTTCTTGTTGGCTGAAATCTTCGCAATCATGGAAATTGCCAGTACCGCGATGGTCACGATATACGGCATCATCAGAACGAACTGGGATGGAATGCCATATGCCTGGAGGCGGGCACCGACGGAATCTGAAAATCCAAAGAGCAGACAGCCCAGTGTGGTCAGAACCGGGTTCGCACCACCGAAATACATGGCTGCAACGCCCATGAAACCACGGTTATTGGTCATGTTCTCGATAAACTGGGTACTGTATCCCAGGGAAAGATGTGCACCTGCCAGACCACCGATGAGGCCAGAAAGCAGCATCGCCTGATATTTGATTGCATTTACCTTGATACCTGCCGTCTTGGCTGCTTCCGGAAACTGCCCCACCGCACGCAGACGCAGTCCCCATACAGTCTTATAAAAGAAGAACTGAAGCAGAATAATCAAAACGATGGCAAACCACTCGGTCACACACCAGTTGTTAAACAGGTCGCCAACCACCGGCAGATTGTCTAAAAATCCGAGCGACACACGCGGAATTGCTTTGATGTCCGGGCTGGAAAAGCTGCCGGTGCTGTGGAAAATCGCATTTACCATGAATTTTGTGAGCGCCAGCGCCAGCAAGTTAATACCCATACCGATCGCACAGATCTCAGAGTTATAACGGATGTGACCGACCGCCATGATCATCGCAATCACAGCGCCCGCGATCATCGCCGCGATGATACCTAACAGCCAGCTTCCGGTAAAGTAGCTGACCGCTACTGCTGTAAAAGCACCCACCAGCATGATACCCTCAGTACCGATATTTAAGATATTGGCCTGCTGGGTGATTGCCGCACAAAGAGCGGCAAAGATGATCGGAGTCGCTGAACGAAACGTTGCATAAATCAGCGACGCATTAAAGATTTTATCAAAATTCTGCATTATCGCATTCATGCCTTATCCTCCTTCTTCTCCTCCGTTTTCTTTTTACGTTTCTTTGTAAACTGGAATGCAGTCTCCATGGTCGCTATGATAATGAAAACTGCTGTAATGGTATCAACCAGCGATTTTGGTACACCGGTTGACTGCTGCATTCCCATAGCACCTGATTTTAAAACTGCCAGGAAAAATGCCATAAATGGAGTTGAAACCATGTTGTTCTTTACAATCAGAGCTGCCAGCATACCATTGCTTCCAAGTCCAGTTGCGAAGTTGTTCAGGAAATATCCGTGAACACCCAGAACCTCGATGCAGCCTGCCATGCCGCCTAACATACCGGAAAGCATCATAGCACCGACAAATACCTTTTTGGAATCAATTCCCACATAATCCGCATGGGTCGGATTCAGGCCGACGGTACGGATCTTGTAGCCCCAGCTGCTTTTCTGAAGCATAAAAATAATCACAATCACGGTGATAGCTGCGATGAAAATACCAACGTTGACACTGCTGGGTTTCATAAACTGATACAGTCTTACCGTAACCGGCAGGGACTGAGCATTAGCAGTACCGGCACTCATAGGTCCGCTGACCAGATAAGATGTGATATAAAGGGCTACTGTGTTCATCAAAATGGTGGTACATACTTCATTTACATTATAATAGGCACGCAAAACCGCCGGAATAAGGGCCCAGGCAGCTGCTACCACCATAGCACCTACGAAGCAGGCCACATACAGAGCCGGCTTC
>OFSC01001876.1_pt1 | contig 12082 bp, 11 predicted proteins | sample 1543201 | NCBI WGS metagenome assembly OFSC01 (sample SAMN04209228, study PRJEB22552) | human gut metagenome | biome: gut; material: feces | host: Homo sapiens | place: USA: Oklahoma
GTCCAGACGCGTCCACGTGGTCGAACGGCGACGCTCGGCAACCAAGCGGTCAAGATCAACATCGGCCACTGCCATGTCGCAGGTGAGGAGCTTGGTCGCTGCCAGCTTAGAGCCGTTTTCGTAGACGAGGTTCTCGCCCGCAAAGACCATGTCGGTCGTGGACTCGCCCTCGCTCGCGTCCGCATAGGCATAGGCGCAGTACAGGCGTGCGCTCTGGTTAGAGATGAGGCTGCGGCGATAGTCTGCCTTACCGATGATTTCGTCCGAGGCCGACGGGTTGAGAATCACCGTCGCACCGGCAAGCGCCATCTCGGTCGAAGGGGGCGCCGGCACCCACAGGTCCTCGCAGACCTCAACGCCCAGCACCATATCCTCGGCACCTTCATCACAGCAGCGGTAGACAAGCCCCGAACCCAGCGGAACCGAACCCTGACCGGCAAACTCGACCCACACGGGATCCGCAGGCGATGGAGCAAACCAGCGACGCTCATAGAACTCACCATAGTTGGGCAGATACTTCTTGGCCGTGAGGCCCAAAAGCTCGCCCACACAGCACACGGCGGCGCAGTTGTAGATATTCTCGGCAACTGCAACGGGAAGACCGATGGTAAAGACAATCGGCAGCTCACGAGTCTCATCGAGGATATGCACCAAAGCAGCCTCGCAGGCATGCAGTAATGTGCGGTTATGGAACAGATCGGCCGCGGTATAGCCACACAAGTTGAGCTCGGGCAGCACCAGCGCGCGAACGCCGCGCTCGGCAGCCTCGCGAACAGCCGCCAATGCAACCTCGACATTGCCCTCGACATCGGCAACGCGAATCTGCGGCGATGCCGCCGCCACACGCAAAAAGCCATCGTTCTTATTAGCCGAAACGCAGCATTGCCTAGTTGATCTGGACACTGGAGGCCCCTTCTACCCTGAGATTCAGTCTAACGGACGTTCACATATCTCTAACTAGCCAAAGCAACCTCCCAGTTTACTGAGAGGCCAACCTGTGCTAGGAGCATGTATTTCAATAATATCTTTAATTAAAAAAGGAGAAATCGATAATCGACTTCTCCTTTAAGCGAGGCGAGTAAATTCCGAAACTAATGGCAGAATTTATCCATGTAGTCCTCAAAGTCGAACACTTCTACCACGACGCCCTCTTCCTGAAACTCTTTCAGTTGCTCCAAGAGATCTTTGTTAATAACGTCCATGCAGAAACCTCCTCTATCTAATCAACTGTAGTATATCTGCTTTCATGCAATTATCAACCAACTTGTTTAATTGCTCCTCGTTTGCCGATAGTCCCTCTTTTTTCAAAATGTCGCGCACCTCGTTCTTAGTAATCGGTTTTTCAAACAACGAAAGCAAAGCGAACGAAAAATCATTAACCGCACACATTCTATGGGTGGCACAACTCAGCAGTACTCTTAACCCCTCTTTTGAGCGTCCGACTTCTTTCACAAACGAACTTTTAACCAATTGAAAACCATTATCGTGCATTACATAATCGGCATCGATCTTTGTATTCAGCAATCCATAATGCAACAGTTCTTCTATCGCCCTTGTCAGCTCGAGATCGCCCTGATCAAGGATAAGAGAAATGCTACAATCGGCCTCCAATAAACGGGCCAACTTAAGGTATACCAACTGGGAAACAGCATAGACATGATGGTATTCAGAATTATAGAAGTAGGCAAATGGCTCAACGAGCACGACAGAGGTCTTGGAATCCAGCCAGATTCGATCAGCTGGATTTAGACTAGTCAGCCGTCGCTTTACTTTGGTCAAATGTCCCTTATACCTGACAGCGTGAATAGAATCTAGGATCCAGGTCACCTCTGAAATATGAAGCCGCTGGGGCAAGTCAATTGTGTCGCTACCGTTTATGACTTCTTGCATATAAAAATCAATATGATGCTCATCAGATAAGGATTTTGCTTCATTTAAAGTTAAACCAGTGCCTGAAACATAATCCACTTCGAGGCGCAAATCCTCATATTGGGACTTCGGCATTATAGAGACACCATACTTATCGGGATGATTCCAAACATCCGACCCCATAACGAGACCAAAATTCGTAAATCCTCTCGTGGAATATGGAACACCACATACCTGTTTTGAATAATTCAAAACATTCTCTGTATAAGCTAAGGTGTTCAGAGCCTCTTCTTTAGTTTCGGTCGGAAAGCCAATCATAAAGAATAGATGAACAGGAATACCCGCATTGAGACAATCATGGATATTGCGATCAATCCAATCAACTCTCGTGTTCTTCTTCATTAGATCAAGAACTCTTTGGTTGTATGACTCGAGGCCAAACTGAATCTGCCTACATCCACTTTGGTATATCTTGTTGAAAACGTCTGTACTTAGGGTTGGAGAGAACCTCGTTTCTCCATGCCAGAAAAACGTTTTTCCCGATGCGTTTATTTCATCCGCGAGTTGCTCCATTCTTTTGCCTTCGAATGTTTCATCCACAAAAGAGAAAACTCTCGTGCCGTATTTTTCATTTAACCGACACATTATTTCAAATACTCTCGATATAGGCATCTTTCGGTAACAACCACCGGTAGCACCGGGAATGGTGCAGAAGGCGCAATGATTAAAACACTGCCTAGAGGAATAAACCGGCAATATTAACTCAGGCATGAAGTATTTAGAAAGGGCGAAGCCATCGAAATCGGGAACTGTATCGTTGATAAATGTTTGCTCAATCCGATGGTTTTTATATATCTTTCCACCTTTAGCATGGCAAAGGTTTGGAACACAGTCGAGATTGTCATCACCAGAGTCAAGAGCCTCAAGAAGACGTGCAAGCGGCTCTTCGCCGTCATACATCATTATCGAATCAATGTATTCAAAAAAGGGATGCCATTCTTTCATGCAGTCATCTGCTAAACGAGTAATGTAATTGCCGCCCAATGAGACGTGTTTAACAGATGGACATTCTTCTTTAATCAGTTTCGCTAACGTAACTGCAGAAATCAATTGGAAACAGCCGCTCACCGAAATCCCAATAAACTCGATTTTTCCCTCTGAATACGCTTAAGAAAGGCAATTTCATAGAAGGAAATAAACGGATTATGCAAGGTATCCGCAAGCGATTTCATTATTTCTGGTGTCGAATAATAATCATAGGGCAGATCTATGGAGTTGAACGTGTATTCTACTCCATATGAGACGTGATTTATGATATAGAGTGCATTTCTAAAAATGTTTTCAGCATATTGTCTTTCTTTTAGATTAAAGTATCTCTTCGATCTGAAAATATCTTTTGCCTCGTCAACATTAAGTGCTGACTTTTGTATCAACTCGATTGTTAATTGAACATTCGAACTAAACGAATCCTTTGATTCCCGATACCTTTTACAGCACTCTTCGACATGTCTATAAGATAGGAGGTCATCGTAAAATTCCACGTTTAAGTCAACGATGTCAACTTTATATTGTTCAACCTCTTGAAGATATGACTTCAAAACAGGCAAGGCAAGATACGGCCCCACTGGACTCCATCCTGGGGGAAATACTAAAAGCGTTTTAGGCATATCAACGTCACATCTTTCGCAAATAATTCAATTGAAACACAACTACCATCATAATTGAAAATACACCAAGTCCTGTAACGAGAATTGAGAACATCGCGATGCTCGTGAACAGCGAAACAAGGAGTGTTGAAATAACAACAGCAACCGATTGCAAAGACTCCCTAATTGAAAACAGGCTTATCGATTCAGATTCGTCTCTCGCCAAATCCTGCAGCGATGTTATGAGAAGCACATCTTGAATGGCGTTTCCGGCACCGACGATAAAAAGGAAAATAAACGATATCCCAGACGCATAGCGATAGCCAAACGCCAGATACGCACCGAGCGCAAGATACGTCACAAAACAATATGATTTAACGCAATCGGAACCACTAATTAAACGACCATATATTGTATTTCCGAACAACAGTCCGATTGTAAGACTACTCTGAAGGAATCCGTATTGTATCGATGACGAGTCAAATTGCAATTGCGCAATAGCTGGCAAAAGAGAATTCAGAGAGCCGAATGCCACACCACTAGAAATATCGATTAATAGGAAACCAATTGCCAAGTGCTTCGCGCTAAGATCACTAAATGCAGTCCTGTTTTTTTCATTTTTGCTTATCCCCTCTTTATCATTAACCTCGATAACCGACGGAACATCTCGCAGCAACCAGAACGACGCGGCAAAAGAAAGCGCGTCTAATGCAAGAACAGCCTCCGCCCCAAATTGAGCGACAACAAAACCGCCGGCAACTGGCCCCAGAACCATCATCAAATTCTGCAGAAACCCAAACGAATTATTAATTACGTCGCGATTGATACTATTCGTATTGGCTCTTAACAACGAGTAAAAGCAGGGCATTTCAACCGTTCGGCAAAGCGATACCGCGCACGTAATAGCAAACATACTCCATTTACTATCAACAAAAATATAGCAAACGAATAATCCCGCGCGAATTAAGTCTGCCAATCTCATGGCCTGCAGTGTCCCGATACCCATCTTCTGAGGCAGCTGCGCGAGCGCAACTGAAAACAGAGAGGGGGCAAATCTGCAGCAGACCATCAAAGCAGTTGCAGAAACATCGTGAGTTACCTCGTAAATCAGCATTGGCAAAGCAATATTCGCACACCAATTGCCTATTTCGCTTATCCCTCTAGCAATATATAGGACCCGAACCGGACGGCTAGCTCTCAATACCGTGAACATCACGATTAACCTCGTATTTCAGGCCTCGCTCATCCCTTAATAGGAATCCATAATCAACCAAGTACCGCCTCAACACGGCATAATCAGGATGGAGCTGTGACAGCACACGATTAACCTGAAGCTCCGTATAACTTGTATTTAATTCAAAGAAAGAGACGGCCCATAGCAGCATGATTCTTTTATAGCTTTCCTTTTTGGAATTGAAACCAGCTCGCCATTCTTGAGAAATCGTTTTTTAAAGTCTATTAGCTCATCCATTCACATCCTCCATTTCATACGCATCTAATACTAAAAATGCATACGCTTTAGGTCATCGCATTCGGCTTCTATATTCGAACTAAACTCGAACTAATCTAAATGATTTGCTCAAACACTCTTCGAAAGCTCGTTTTTCACTCTGAGTAAAACGCCCTTCCCAGTCAGTCCACGAACAGGAAGGCAACTCACAGCGAGCGGAGTCGAAGCCCTCTGCCGTCGGTCGTTCAAAATGCACGACAACCTTTTCGATATCCCCATCTGTAATCAGGTCAGAATGAACGACCTCGGTACCGTCTTCGAATGTCATATACGGGTACATCACGTAAACCACCTCGCAATCGTAAATCCAGTTTAGCATCAAGCTATTGCACCAAAGACAGCAAGCCCCCTTGATGAGTTGATGGTATCTGTTAAATGTCACGTACGATTCACATCTGGTGGGTACCCTGATGGCTACACGAAACGAAGCAGATTTACACCGGGAGGACCCCGTATGACAACCAAGTACACCGACGCGCCGCGCACGCGCGTCATGACGCCAGCATCGCTCAACAACGGCGTGCACGAGAACCATTCCATCGGACAGACCATGGCCATCGCGCCCAAAAAGGGCCTGTTTGACGACATTTCCATTCCCCAGATCATCGCCGGCGCCGCAGCTGCCGCCACGAGCGTCGCACTTGCCTCCAAGATTGGTATCGCTGGTTCAGTAATTGGCGCCGCCGTGAGCTCGGTCATCACCGTTGTGTCATCGCAGGTCTACCGCCACTTTATCTCTGCCAGCGCCGAAGCCATCAAAGGTACGCACGCCGCCGTCGACTACCCCGCCGGCGCCTACGAGCCCGTTGAGTTTAATGCCGAGGAGCACCTGGGCGGCGCCGCGACTACGCAGGAGATGCGCCAGATTGCGGGGCGCGCGACCACGGCGCGCGTTGCTCCCGACAGCCTGCGCGCCAAGGCGGCGGCAGAGCGCAGTCAGACGCAAAAGAGGGTCATCGTCTTCTCGATCGCCATCGCCATCGTCGCGGTCATCGCCTGCGCCGGCGCCATCCTTATCACCACCGCCGGTGAGGGTCTGGGCGAGCGCCCCGAGCCAATCCTTTCGTCGCGCACGACGGAAAGCGATGCAAATGGCAACACCCAGTCGCAAGACCAGCAGGCACAGACGGACGGCACGCAAGACAGTTCCACCTCTACCGATTCGCCCTCGAATACCCAAAACCAATCGCAGGGCGCCGATTCTTCTGTGAACAACAGCGGCGCGCAATCCGGCACGACCGACTCAAGCCAAACGACTGACGGTTCGCAGCCGAACACGGGAGGCCAGACGAGCGACACCACGTCGGGAACGGGTACAGCAGACAGCAACAACAGCAATTCGAGTGGCACCACATCGGGCACGGCATCTGACAGTTCAAGCCAAGGCACGACATCGGACAACTAGGCGCTGCATCCCCAGATAGGCAACCTGTACAACGGGCGCGAATCGATAGCGGTTCGCGCCCGTTTGCCTTGGGCGACGAGATGGCAAGCCCCGCGCGATGGTAAGATGCTTTGGTGTGTAAAGAGGAGATTTGCCATGAGCAAGACAATAGTTACGCCCACGCTTTCGCTGGGCAACCACATCTATCTGTATCGCCTGCTGCGCGATGCGATTGGATGCGGCAAGCAAACGTTTATGACGCAGGTCGAGGAGGCACTCGCCGCTGGTGACATGGCCGCTTATGACCTGGGCTTCGAGTCCACGCGCGAGCTGCTCGAGGAGCTCGACGACTGCATTAAGCTGACCGTCTTTAAGGGCGGTCGCCTGTATGCCACGGTCATCGCCAACGAGGCCTGGGATGCCGCCCTTGCCAAGGGCGAGGACAAGCCCAAGGCTGCCAAGGGAGCCAAGCAGTCCTACAAAAAGAAAAAACGCGGCGAGAAGGACCTCAAGGCCGTGCGCCCCAAGCACGTTAAGCGTCCCGAGCCTGAAGCCATGGTTGAAGCCGTGCCAGAATCCGAGCCCGAGGCAGAGATTGAAGTCACTATTGAGGTAACGGCAGAAGCCGAAACCGAAACCACCGCCACGACTGATCCCGAAGTCATATCCGAGCAGGAAGCCACTGCGGAGCTCAACGAAGCTCCCAAGTCGACAACCGAAAAAACCGCCGACCAACCCGAGACGCCTTCGTTCCAAAACAGTGATGTCTTTAGCGACGAGGCCGAGGACGATCAGCCCGCCGAGCCCGCCGATCAAGACGCTACCGAGGCGGCATCGGAGCCCGAGGTGCCGCAGCCTGCCATCTCGCTCACGGTCGTCTATGACCCCGAGAACGCAAACGCCGGCATCACCACCATGGCATCCACGCCCATCGAGGCAAAGTCGAGCGTCGAGAACGAGAACGCGACGCAGGTTGAGGTTGAAACCGCAGTTGCAGACGCGCCCGTCACCGTGAAGCCCGCAGATTCCGAGATCAAGCCGGAAGTAACGTCGGAGCCCGCACCCGTCGTCGAATCCGTGCCCGCCGCTGCTTGCGATCAAATTCCCGCATCCGCACCGGCTTCGGCACCCGCAGCGGCCCCAACCCCCGCACCCGTAGCGCCCGCCATCCCCGAGGACTTCCCCGTCGATTTCGCAACCGAAGTCTTCTGCCCCGGCCCGCTTCTGCACCAGTTGTCGACCTATCTCCCCTACGGCGCCGACACGCTCGGCATTGTCGGTGAGTACTACTGGATCGCCCGCGAGCGCGGTACCATCGAGGCCGCGCGAAACCGCGCAAGCTTCCCCCTGCGCTACACGCAGGCCGGCGAGCGCCGCGAGGTTGCCGTGCGCATCCGCCGCAACACCACCGGCGGCCTCGGAGCCGCCTGGGCCATCGATAAAGTCGAAGAACCCGAGCATTAACGACAAACGGCTTAAATCCAAATCAGGATTTGAGCCGTTTTTATTTGTTGATGTTACGTAACCAAACCAGCAATAAACCTAGTCGCGCGTCAGCTTGCGGTGAATACGATGCGGCTGGGCTGCGTCCTCGCCCAGGCGCTCGATACGGTTGGCCTGATAGGCCTCGAAGTTGCCCTCGAACCAATACCAGTTGCCCGGATTCTCGTCGGTGCCCTCCCACGCCAGAATGTGCGTGGCGACGCGGTCCAGGAACATACGGTCGTGGCTAATGACCACCGAGCAGCCCGGGAACTCGAGCAGCGCCGCTTCGAGCGAGGACAGCGTCTCGACGTCGAGGTCGTTCGTGGGCTCGTCGAGGAGCAGCAGGTTGCCGCCCTGCTTGAGCGTGAGCGCCAAGTTCAGACGGTTGCGCTCGCCACCGGAGAGTACGCCGGCGCGCTTCTGCTGGTCCTGGCCCTTAAAGCCAAAGCTCGCCACGTACGCGCGGCTCGGAACCTCGGTCTCGCCGACCATCATGTGGTCCAGGCCGTCCGAGACGACCTCCCATAGGTTCTTATCGGGGTCGATGCCGGAACGGTTCTGGTCGACGTAAGAAATCTTGACGGTCTCGCCCACCTCGAGCTCGCCCGAAGTCAGCGTCTCCAGACCCACAATCGTCTTGAAGAGCGTAGTCTTGCCCACGCCGTTGGGGCCGATGACACCCACGATGCCGTTGCGCGGCAGGGTGAACGAAAGGTCATCGATGAGCACGCGGCCATCGAACTCCTTGTGCAGATGATGAGCCTCGAGCACCTTGTTGCCCAAACGCGGGCCCACAGGGATGCGGATGTCGGTCCAGTCGAGCTTCTGGCTTGCGCGGGCCTCGGCCTCCATCTCCTCATAGCGAGCCAGACGGGCCTTGTTCTTGGCCTGACGGGCCTTGGGCGAGCTGCGCACCCACTCGAGCTCGGCCTCCATGCGCTTGGCGAGCTTGGCGTCGCGGTTACCCTGAGCCTCAATACGGGCGGCCTTGGTCTCCAGATACGTGGAGTAGTTGCCCTTGTAGGGATAGAGGTGGCCGCGGTCGACCTCGCAGATCCACTCGGCAACGTTATCCAAGAAGTAGCGATCGTGCGTGACGGCCAGCACTGCACCCTGGTAGTTGTGCAGGAAATGCTCGAGCCACAGGATCGACTCGGCGTCCAGGTGGTTCGTGGGCTCGTCGAGCAACAGCAGGTCGGGAGCCTCGAGCAGCAGCTTGCACAGGGCCACGCGACGGCGCTCGCCGCCGGAAAGTACGTTGACCGGCATGTCGGAATCGGGCAGCTGCAGGGCGTCCATGGCCTGGCCGAGCTTGGAATCGATATCCCAGCCGTCGGCGGCGTCGATCTCGTCCTGGAGCTTGCCCATCTCGGCCATGAGGGCATCCATGTCGCAGTCCGGGTCGCACATCTCCTCGCCGATCTTGTTGAAGCGATCGACCTTGGCGATCATGTCGCCAAACGCCATGCGCACGTTCTCGATGACGGTCTTGTCGTCGTCGAGCGGCGGCTCCTGCTGCAGGATGCCCACGGTGTAGCCGGGGGTAAGCCTGGCATCGCCGTTGGAGACCTCCTCGATGCCGGCCATGATCTTGAGCAGGGTCGACTTGCCCATACCGTTGGGGCCCACTACGCCGATCTTGGCACCGGGGTAGAAGCTCAGGGTCACGTCGTCAAGGATTACCTTGTCGCCATGGGCCTTGCGAGCCTGATACATCTGGTAGATGAACTCTGCCATTTGCCTGTTTTATCCTTTCTACCTGCTGTTTCCCTATTCTTGATTCGCTTTAGTGGAAACGAAATGAGGAAACCAGCTCTGAAACTTAACGAAAAAAGGGGCATGGTTGCCCATACCCCCTAATACTACCTGGGAAAAGTCCCCCGGAACATACTATGAACTGCGTACGCTAGTTTTCCGCAACCTTAACGAGCGGCTCGCTGCGATTTGCGCCACAGCAGATACGAGTAGACGTAGACGGCTCCGACCGAACCAAACGCCAGAACCGCAATCACCGCGGCGACGACTTCACTCGAAAGCACGCTGCCCGCCACGCCCATCGCAATCAGGCCAACACCCAGCACCATAAAGCAGGCACCGCCAAAGCGCTGCGTACGGCGCCAGTTCTCGGGATCGGCAAGCGCCCAGGGCGTCTTGATACCGAGTGTATAGTTCCGCTTCACACGCGGCAAGTAGTTGCCTGCGCCGATGAACAGCAGACCGACAGCACCGGAAATCAGCACGTTGACCGAACCGACCGCCGGCACCACGCCCCAGACCGTAAGCTCTCCCAGCCAGCTTACGGCACACATGAACAAGGTAAAGGCGATTACGAAGCCCTGATAGAACTTGCCCGAGGTTCGATATGCCTCACCTTTGGGATCGATGCGCGGCACCACGCAGAACATTGCGAGAAGCGCCAGAGGCAGCACGCCGAGCGCGGAGGCCATCCAGCTGGGACCCCAACCGTCGACGGCGCCGTTCGCGCCCCAGTGCGTGGGAATCTGCCCAGGCAAGCTCGGCATCACCATGAGATGCGCTACGACATTGGCGACGCACAGAGCGACCAGCGCAATCCACACGCGCGACGATACCCCCGTGGGGTGAATGCCCTTGTTTTCGTTATTCATCCTTATCACCTTCCGTGTTTGTAAAGCACATAAACCAACCGATCAAGTCCTGCATGACGGTAGTGTTTAAGCTGTATACGATGTTTTGACCATGACGTTCGTCGGTTACCAACCCGGCGTTTTTGAGCGTCGCCAAGTGATGGCTCAGCGACGGCTTACTGATATCGAAATGCTCGGCAAGCTCCCCCGCCGTGCAATTGCCCTCGCGCAGCAACTCCAAAATGCGCCGTCGCGTTGGATCGGCAAGCGCCTTAAAACCCTCTCCCGGCATAAGACCCCCTTTCATCATCTCTCATGACGCGCACACTATACTCGATATTTAGATGTTTGTCTAACTATCTAATACAGGAACATCTATAGAACATTCGTTCGTATTTAGCTACAATGGAAGTTGAAGCAGATGGGCCAGCTCCCTCTACCCGAGAAGGAGATGGACTATGAGTATTGACGATGTCCTGACGTTGTTATTGCTTGTAATCGCGGCTGTGGAGCTCGGCATCCACATTGGAGGTCGAATGAAATAGCCGCCCCCGCGTAATGCGAAGACGGCCACTTCTCACGCTACAAACGTGTTTGGGAGTTGGCCAACCCGCGGCAACGGGTGCCATCTGCTTCATCTTATGCGAATCACTGCCTCATTTCAACAAGCCCCTAGGGCTCAAATGGAATCGCGATAATACCTATAATGACTATAGCTAAAACACGATTCGCTTCCCCATCGGAGGATGTCTATGACCGAAACCACAGCCGCAACCCCCAACGAGACACGCGACACCAAGCTCGAGATCATCATGGGCCGCGAGGCGCTCGACAAACTCGCCGCCGCCACGGTGCTGGTGCTCGGCTGCGGAGGTGTGGGCTCCAATTGCTGCGAGGCACTTGCCCGCGGCGGCATTGGTCATTTCGTCATTCTGGATAAGGACATCATCGCGCCCAGCAATATCAATCGCCAGGCCATCGCCTTTCAAAGCACCATCGGCAAGCGCAAGGTCGATGTTATGGAAGCCATGATCCACGACATCAATCCAGCCGCTACCGTCATCAAGCGCACCGAATACCTGTTGAGCGACAATATCGACGAATTTTTCGCGCGCGTTTTGGAGCAGACGGACGGCAAGCTCGACTACGTCGTCGACGCCATCGACACCATCTCGGCCAAGCTCACCATTGCCAAATATGCTCAGGACCACGACATTCGTTTGGTTAGCTCCATGGGCGGGGCCAACAAGCTCCATCCCGAGTGCCTCCGCTTTGCCGACATTTTCGATACGGTACGTGACCCCATGAGCCGCATCATGCGCAAAGAATGCAAGAAGCGCGGAATCAAGAGTCTGCGTGTACTGTTTAGCTGCGAGGAATCGGTTAAGACCCAACCCCGCGACCCGTCCAACATCCACGAGCGTACCGAGTTGGGTACCGCTAGTTTTATGCCGCCCATCATGGGTCAGATGATTGCCGGCGAGGTTATCCGCCAGATCAGTGGCCGCGGCACCGAGCGCGTGCGCGCCGATGGCCAGCGCTTGGACTAGCGGAGCGCGCCGAGATGGAGCTCCGGTTATTT
>OFSC01001885.1_pt1 | contig 12018 bp, 14 predicted proteins | sample 1543201 | NCBI WGS metagenome assembly OFSC01 (sample SAMN04209228, study PRJEB22552) | human gut metagenome | biome: gut; material: feces | host: Homo sapiens | place: USA: Oklahoma
CAATCCGGCAGGGTCCTTTCTTATGTATCCATAAAGCAGCAGGATGCTTCACCATTTTCCTACTCGCCGTCGCTCTCTGCCCAGCCTTTACTCCGACCGACTGCCTTGTGCCAGCCGTGAAGCAGCAGGATGCTTCGCCGTTTTTATTCGCCGTCGCTCTCTGCCCAGCCTTTACTCCGTCCGACTGCCTTGTGCCAGCCGTGAAGCAGCCTTTGGTGCCTCTCCTCCTCCATCTGAGGATAGAAGGTGGTATCACAGTGCCACAGACGGCACAGCTCTTCCCGGTCCTTCCAGACACCCACCGCCAGACCGGCAAGATAAGCCGCACCCAGCGCCGTTGTCTCCCGAATCATCGGGCGGTCCACCCTGCAACCGAGAATATCCGCCTGAAACTGCATTAAGAATCGGTCGCGGCTGGCTCCTCCGTCCACCTTCAAGCTATCCAGCGGGATTCCAGTATCCTTTTCCATCGCCTTGACCAGGTCATAGCTCTGGTAGGCAATCGATTCCTGCGCTGCACGGATGATGTGTTCCCTCTTGGTCCCTCTGGTGATGCCGATGATGCAGCCGCGGGCGTACATATCCCAATGCGGCGCACCCAGTCCGGTAAAGGCAGGCACCAGGTACACCCCGCCGGTGTCCTCCACCTTCTGTGCGTAGTATTCCGCATCCTTGGATTCGGTGATGAAGCGCATCTCATCGCGCAGCCACTGAATGACCGCTCCGCCCACAAAGACACTGCCCTCCAGCGCATACTGCACCTTTCCATCCAATCCGATGGCAATGGTGGTCAGCAGCCCGTTCCGGCTCATGCAAGGGGTATCGCCGGTGTTCATCAGCAAAAAGCAACCGGTGCCATAGGTGTTCTTTGCCTGCCCTTTTTGGAAGCAGCACTGACCAAACAGCGCCGCCTGCTGGTCGCCTGCAATTCCTGCAATCGGGATATTTTCCCCCTGGATGGTGGTATAGCCGTACACCTCGCTGCTGTTGCGCACCTGCGGCAGCATACAGCGCGGAATATCCAGCACCTCCAGCAGCTTTTCATCCCAGTCGAGGGTGTGGATGTTGTACAGCATAGTGCGGGAAGCATTGGTGTAGTCGGTCACATGGACCTTGCCGCCGGTCAATTTCCAAATCAGCCAGCTGTCCACCGTTCCGAATAAAATTTCCCCTGCCTTTGCCCGCTCCCTTCCGTTCGGGATGCGGTCCAATATCCATGCGATTTTGGTGGCAGAAAAATAAGCGTCCGGTATCAGTCCCGTTGTCTGCCGGATATATCCGTCCAACCCCTGCTTGCTCAGCGCATCAATCCGGTCTGCCGTTCTGCGGCACTGCCAGACGATTGCGTTGTAGACCGGTCTGCCGGTCTTTGCATCCCACAGGATGGTCGTCTCCCTTTGGTTGGTGATGCCGATTCCCCGAATATCCGAAACCTCCACCCCGCTTTTGGCGATGACCTCCATCATCACCGCATACTGCGAGGAATAAATTTCCATCGGGTCGTGCTCCACCCAGCCCTCTCTCGGGTAATGCTGGGTAAACTCCTTCTGTGCGATCCCGATAATATTCTGCTGTTCATCGAACAAAATGGCGCGGGAACTGGTGGTTCCCTGGTCCAGTGCAAGGATATAGCTTGGCATGGCAGTCCTCTCCTTTTTCGATTACTGATAATATCGTTTGATGATAAAGTTGACCCACAGTCCCGCAATTCCATCGGCTGCCAATACGATCCCCAGCACCCGCATGGTGATGACCAGCGCATTAAACGGGTTAAAAATCAAAAGGATGCCCAGCGCAATGATACACCCTGCAACCACCGTGGCTGCCACCCAGCGCTGATAGCCGTAATTTTTGAGCATCAGCCCTCTTTGCAGCTTGGAGATGCCCTCCACCAGCACCAGGATACCCAGCACAATCGGCAGCACCGCAAAGATGCCGCCTGGATTGAGAAAAGAAAACAGTCCGATGGCTACCAGCACAATCCCTAAAAACAGCTCCCCTGCAAAAAACGGAGAGAGGCTCTTGTTGCGAAAATAGCTGATGATGCGCAGCACGCCGTACACCAGCGAGATAATTCCAATCCCATAGGTGATGACATTGAGCGATTCCTGCGGAAAAATCACCAGCAGCACACCAGCTGCAATCCCGATAACAGCTGCCAAAAAGTCGTTGACTTCAATATGAATCGTTTTCATTTTCTTTCCTCCTTGCATTAAATCACAAAGGTGAACGCCTGCGCATTCTCCAGCAGATTGTCAATCAGATTGTCCTCTTTTTTGCTTCTGCCCGCATAGCTGCTCACCGGCGCAAACACGCCTCCGTGAGAAACCAGCAGCGCCCTTCCCGGTTTGCCTTTCAGTTCATCCAGAAAGTTGTAGACGCGGTCATAAAAATCTCGGATATTCTCCGCCTGCTGATAGTGATGATTTGCTGCATAATCCCAAAATGCCCGGGTGTCAAACTCGTCCCAGCGCTTCCCCTGAAACTCTCCCATATCCCGCTCGGCAATGCGTGGCTCGTAGAAAATAGGAATCTGCCTGTTTTCACAGATAATCTGCGCCGTCTGCTTTGCCCTTTGCAGCGGGGAGCAGTATACCCGGTCAAACTGCCGGTCAGCCAGCAGCTGCGCGGTTTGCTTTGCCTGCTCGATTCCCCGGCTGTTAAGCGGAATATCCTCCTTGCCCTGCTGTTTTCCCAGGCTGTTCCACTCGGTCTGTCCATGACGGACAAATGTTATCTCCATAAAAGGTCCTTCCCTTCTGTTTGCTCCTTTTAAAAGCAGCAAAGCGCAGGCTGTTTGTTTGCCCGCGCTTTGTAAGTTGACTTTTGCTTTTCCGGTTTACATTCCCGAGCCTTTTTTGGTGAAGGGCTTTCTGCCTGCGCCCTTCGACTGCGGTTTTGTGCCGCGCGGTGCATACTCTTTCTGGAAGGAAGGATTGGAGCGCTGCTGACGTCCGCCTTTGCTGCCTGTCCGTTCCTGCTCAAAACTGCGGCGCGGTTTGCCCTGTGCGTTATATTGGATTTTGCCTGCCGGCGCAGCCTTGCGGGCAACGCTGTTCAGAATATCCTCGTCCAGGTCACCCAACACCTCCGGCGCACCGGAGGACGCTTTGATGGCGTTGCGCAGCATCCCGATTTCTCCCGGACGCAGCTCTCTCCATTTGCCGGGAGCCAGCATTCCCAGTTTCAGCGGTCCTACTGCGGTGCGTTTGAGTCTGGCTACCTCCAGCCCGACCGCCTCGCACATCTTTCTGACCTGTCGGTTTCTTCCTTCATAAATCACAACCTGCAACACCACCCTGCCCGGCTGTTTTTCCAGCACGGTTACGTGAGCAGGACTGGTTTTTTTGCCGTCGATTTCCACACCGGTGGACAGGCGGACCACCTGCGCATCGCTGATTTCCGGGCGCACGGTGACGCGGTAGGTTTTGGAAACATGGTGGCTTGGGTGCATGATGAGGTTGGCAAATTCGCCGTCGTTGGTGAACAGCAGCAAGCCTTCACTGTCTTTATCCAGTCTGCCGATGGGGTACACCCTCTCCGGTACGTCCTCCACCAGCTCCGCTACGCATCTTCTGCCCAGTTCATCGTTCATGGTGGTCACAAAGCCGCGCGGCTTGTTGAGCATGATATAGTATTTTTGGCTGCTCTTCTGAAAATAGACCCGCTCGCCGTCGATGGTCACGACATCGCGGTTTGGATTGATCTTCTGTCCCAGTGCTGCAGGACGACCGTTGATTTTGATTTTGCCCTGCTCGATCCACTCCTCTGCCTTTCTTCTGGAAGCAATTCCCTGCTCAGAAAGGACCTTCTGTATTCTGATTCCCTTTTCCATTGTGAACTCCTTTAAACTCAATATCCTCATTCCCTCTGCCGCAGCAAGAATCTATGCTGTTTGAGAGGGGACTTCTTTCTGTATTCTATTTTAAGTCAAAGCAGCAGGGCTGTCAATCTCCTTTTTACTGTTAAGCCACAAGCTTTTTTCCTCTTCCGCCGTTCTGTCTGTCAAGCGAAAACTTTTGGCAGACTGCAAAAGTCTTTTTCTTTTGTCCTCCATCTTCATCCCCACGATAAACTGTAACCGATTCCATTGTTTCCTTTATATAACGTTAAAAATTCCAGCCCTTTCCCTTCCCTTGAAAGCTGTCGTCAATTATGTTAAAATAGGAGCAAACAAATCTGCTCTGTCTTTACTGATTGCACAGAGATTGGAAGGGAGAGATACTGCCTTGAAGATACAGGAATCCGGTGAAAACTATCTGGAAACCATTTTGATGCTGGAACAGAAAAACGGAACGGTCCGCTCCATCGACATTGCAAACGAACTGGCGTTTTCCAAACCCAGCGTCAGCCGCGCCATGAGCATCCTGCGCTCTGCCGGTTATATTACGATGGATAAAAACAATCTGATTCTGCTGACCCGGGAAGGACGGCAAAAGGCGGAGGCAATCTATGAGCGCCACTGCATCCTCTGCCGTTTTTTGGAGGATGTCCTCGGAATTTCTGCCGACACCGCAGCAGCTGATGCCTGCCGCATCGAACATATCATCAGCGAAGAAACCTTTGACCACATCAAATCCTTTCTGAATGAACAGGACACCGACGGAGGGCAGCGATGATCGCGCCCAACGCGCAGGAGCGGCTCACGCAGATCGTTGAGCCGCTTTTGTTTTGGTATCAAAAGAATAAACGTTCCCTTCCCTGGCGGGACCAGCCCACGCCCTACCGCGTGTGGGTATCGGAGATCATGCTCCAGCAAACCAGGGTAGAAGCAGTCAAGCCCTACTTCGAGCGCTTTCTTTCCCAGCTGCCCTCCATCCAAGCGCTTGCATCCTGTCCCGAAGACCGGCTGCTCAAGCTGTGGGAAGGTCTTGGCTATTACAGCCGCGCGCGCAATCTGCAAAAAGCCGCCCGCCTGTTGGTCGAACAGTACGGCGGACAGCTTCCCGCCGACTACCGACAGCTGACTGCTCTGCCCGGCATCGGTGACTACACCGCCGGAGCCATCGCCTCCATCGCCTTTGGTATCGCCGTGCCCGCTGTGGACGGCAACGTCCTGCGGGTAATTTCCCGCATCCTGTGCTGCGGCGATGACATCGGTCTGCCGCAGACCAAACAATCTTTCCGCCAGCTGCTGCTTCCGGTTGTGCCGCAGCACAGCGCCGGCGACTTTAACCAGGCGCTGATGGAACTGGGAGCCACCGTCTGTCTGCCCTCCTCTGCGCGCTGTCTGCTGTGTCCGCTGGCGGCACTGTGCCGTGCCCATCAAGAGGGCTGCACCCAGCAGTACCCGGTAAAAGCGCCCAAAAAAGCGCGGCAGATTCAGCAGCGCACCCTCTTTGCCATCCTCTGTCGGACGGCTGAGGGCACCTTTACCCTGCTGCACCGCCGACCGGACAGCGGACTGCTCGCCACATCTTCACCCACATCGAATGGCAGATGAGCTGCCTGTTGGTCAAAACCGGCGATAACACCCTTTCCCGCAGCCAAATCGACCGCCTGTTGCCGGAGGATTTTCTGCTGACCGACCGGCTGGATTCGGTTTCCCTTCCCAGCGCCTTTCAAAGCTATACTTCTTTGTTAACCACCCTCATCGGCTCATATTAAATCAAGGAGGATTCTACTATGGTTATCCTGCTCAGCGGCGCCTCTCACACCGGCAAAACCCGGCTGGCACAACAGCTGATGGAACATCTGCACATCCCATACCTTTCCATCGACCACCTGAAGATGGGTCTGATTCGCAGCGGTCAGACCACTCTTACCCCCACCGACGACCAGCAGCTGACCGACTACCTGTGGTCCATCGTGCGGGAGATGGTCCAAACGGTCATCGAAAATCATCAAAACCTGATTGTAGAAGGCTGCTATATCCCATTTCATTGGAAAGAGGATTTTTCCCCGCAATCCCTTCGCTGCATCCGCTCGCTCTTTCTGGTGATGAGCGAAGAATACATCCGCAGCCATTTTCCCACCATTCGTTCCACTGCCAACGTCATCGAACAGCGTCTGGATGACAGCTGGTGTACCCTGGAGCAGCTGCTCGAGGACAACCGCTTCTATCTGGAAAACTGCACCCGACACAGCTGCCCCATTGCCTTCATCCAAGACGAGTACCCTTCCTTCGAGCAGTTCTGTACTCTGCTCGAACTGTAATTCCTTATTTTTGTAAAAGGATGGTATCATCCATGTTGTTTCGAGAAATTTTCTTCATCTGCTTTGGCTATCTTTTGGGCAGCATCCTGTTTGCACGGCTGTTCGGCTTGCTGTTTGCCCACAAGGACATCACCCAAAACACCGCCGACGGCAACCCCGGCACCGCCAACGCCTTTTTGCAGGGCGGCTTTCTCTGCGGCGTGTGTACCCTGCTCGGCGACCTTTTTAAGGGGTATCTTCCGGTTGCATGGTACCTGTCCACCCAGAACCAGCCAACCGTCCCTCCGCTGGCGTTTGCCCTGCTGATTGCCGCGCCGGTCCTCGGGCACATTTTTCCTCTGTTTCACCACCTGCACGGTGGAAAAGGGATTGCCACCAGCTTTGGCTGTCTGCTTGCCCTGCTGCCCGACCCGGTCCCTGTGCTGACCCTCGCTTTTTTCTTCCTCTTCTTTTCCTGCATCGTCCGCATTTCCCCTCATTTTTACCGGACCATCGTCACCTACCTGTGCTCCTTTGCTGCACTGTGTTTTTCTAACGTCAGCCTTTCGGTGCGTCTGGGATTCCTTCTGATTACCGCCGGTGTCTTCCTTCGGATGCACCTGAGCCAAGAATCCAAAGAGAGGTGTACAATCAAACTGTTATGGATGCGCTGATTTTTTCCTGTGGGACCGGCGGCGGTCACAACTCGGCAGCCAACGCTATCAAGCAGGAGCTGCTTCGCCGCGGTCATCGGGTCACCATGCTCGACCCTTACTCCCTTTCCAACACACGGGTAGGGAGCTTGATCAACCAAAGCTACATCAATCTTGTCAAAAAAGCACCGCGCCTGTTCGGGCTGGTCTATCAGCTGGGCAACCTTTACCGCCGGCTGCCTGTTCACTCACCGGTCTACCATATCAATCATCGGATGGCGCTTCCGGTTCAGCGCTTTCTGGAAGAGGGCAACTTCGATTTGATTATCATGCCGCACATCTTCCCCGGTGAAATCCTGACCAATATGCGCGACCACGGCATCTGCTTGCCGCCCACCTTGCTGATTGCCACCGACTACACCTGCATCCCCTTTACCGAAGAGGTGCAGTGCGACCGATATGTCATCCCCTCGGATGACCTGTGCCCCGCCTTCACCCGCTGGGGGATCCCCAAGGAGCGACTTTACCCACTGGGCATCCCGGTGGACCAAAGCTTTGAAAATCCCCCTGACAAGCAGGAAAGCCTGCGCCGTCTGGGACTGGACCCCTCCCTGCGCTACCTGCTGGTGGTCGGCGGCAGCATGGGTGCCGGTGGACTGATGCGGGTCATCTCCATTTTGCAAAAACAATATGAATCCTCCCCCGACATCCGGCTCATCGTCATCTGCGGCAGCAACCAACCGCTCTACCGGCGGCTCAAAGAGCGGTACGGTGAGCGCCTGCTACTGGTGCAGCACACCTCGCAGATGGCAGATTATATGAAAGCCTGCGAGCTACTCATCTCCAAGCCGGGAGGGCTTTCCTCCACCGAAGCCGCTGTCTCCTGCACGCCGCTCATCCACATCAATCCCATCCCCGGCTGCGAGAGCAAAAACATGGAATATTTTTCCTCCCGCGGGATGAGCCTTGCGGTTCATTCGCTGCAAAAGGAGCTGCTGCCTGCCGTAGAACAGCTGTTGCAGCCCTCTTCTGCCCGACAGATGCTCGCGTGCCAGCAGCAAAACATCTCCCGCCATGCTGCCGAGCGCATCTGTGACCTTGCCCAGCAGCTTGTTGACAGCTCCATTTCGGCTGTGTCAAAATAATGCAGAATTTTTGTATATCAAAAAAATCCCGTTCTCAGACTAAACAGAGAACGGGATTTTTATTTTATCCTTCTTGAGTACGATTCAGGACATCCTGCTCCAGACTCAGCAGCTTTTCCTTGACCCACAGTCCGCCGCCGTAGCCGACCATTCCGCCGTTTGCACCGATGACCCGATGACAGGGCACAATGATGGCAACCGGATTGCGGTTGTTTGCCATCCCGACCGCACGACAAGCTTTCGGATTTCCTGCCAGCGCTGCAACCTGCCCATAGCTCATCGTCTTTGCATAGGGAATGGTTTGCAGCACCTTCCAGACCCGCTTTTGAAAGTCGGTCCCCTGCAATTTCAGCGGAATCGAAAAGCTGGTGCGGCTGCCCGCAAAATATTCTGTCAGCTGCTGCTCGGTCTGCCGCAGCAAATCTGTATCGTCCGCATACCGGACCGATGGGTCCGGGTCAAAATGCAAGCCGGTCAGATAGCCGTCTTCCTCTTCCAAGCGCAGACAGCCTACCGGCGAATCGAAGCTGTATCGGTAGAGCATTCCATCAATCCTCCCTTTTTTCCACCAGAATCGGCTTCTCCTTCTTACCAAAGGGGAGCTTGATTTCGGTCATAGTAATGGAAATCAGAATGATGATTCCGCCGACCACCATCTGCGGCGACAGCGGGTCATAGCCCAGCAGCACCGAAAAGATGGTGCCGAACAGCGACTCGGTGGACAGGATGATGGCTGCCTTTGCCGAATGAACATGCTGCTGTGCGGTTGTCTGCAAAAAGTAGCACAAGCAGGTGCTGAAAACACCCAGATAGATGACCGCACCCATGCCCTCCGAGGAAAGGAAGGAGGAGAAATCACCGTCGGTCAACAAAAAGGCAAAAAATCCCCAGACTGCCGCTACGGCAAACTGCAAAAATACAATCACCTTTGCATCCATCTTCAGCGCTAAAATGCCGGTGGTCACAATCTGGCAGGCGAACAAAAAGGCACAGCCCAGTGTCATCAAGTCGCCAATCTTAAAGGCAAAGCCTTCCGAAAAGTTGATTGACAGAATGCCGATGCCCAGCAGGCACAGGAAAGAGGAAACGATAAATTTCGCTCCCGGTTTTTTCTTGCTGATTGCCCACCACAAAAACGGCACGATCACCACGTTGGCTGCGGTGATAAAAGCGTTGTTGGAAGGGGTTGTGTACTGCAGCGCCACCGTCTGCACATAGAACGCCAGGAACAAAAAGGTACCAATCAGCAATCCGCCCTTGATGTGTTCCTTCTTCATGTTTTTCTTCAGGTCCTTGTGGAAAACAATCCCGACAATCAGTGCCGCGATTGCAAAACGAACGAACATGATGAATGCCGAGCTCATCTGCGCATCCAGTGCCATCTGCGAAGCGATAAATCCGCTTCCCCAGATGATTGCCACTACCAGCAGCGACAAGCTCCCCATCACTTCTGCCCTCTTCTTTTCCATCTTCTCCATCCTTTTCTAAGAAAATATTTATGCAACGCGCTGTAACTGGTGCCGCTCCAGCCAGCCGGAACGATGATAATAAATCACCATCGTCAAGGCGCTGGTCAGCCAGGTCAGCGAATAGCCTAAAAATACAACAATGATATTGTGGAAAACCGGCATTGCCAAAGAAATCCAAATGACTCTCAGCACGCACATATTGCCCACCAGAGCCAGCATCGGCACCATCGAGATACCCGCTCCGCGCACCACGCCGCAGTAGGTGTGCGCAACCGCCAGGCAAACATAGCCCGGCACTAAAAAGTGCATCATCTGCACCGCATAGGACAAAACCTGCCGGTCGGAAGAAAAGACCCGCAGCAGCTTTTCCCCAAACAGATACAGCCCACCCGACAAGGTCAATGTCACCGCCAGCGCAATCACAAGGCAGGTCTTGGCTCCCTTGCGCACCCGGTCATAGTTTTTGGCTCCGATGTTCTGTCCGGTAAAGGTGGTGATTGCCATAGAAAAGCTCATCACCGGCAGGATGGCAAAGCCGTCTATCTTGGTGTAGGCGCTGCATCCTGCCACCGCAGCTGCACCAAAGCTGTTGATGTTGTACTGAACGATCAAATTGGAAAAGGAGATGACCGCATTCTGGATTCCTCCCGGCAAGCCGATGCGAACCGTTTCCAGCAGCACCTTTTTGTGAAAGCGGATGTCCTTTAAAATCAGCTTGTAGCTCTCGGTGCTGGTCATCAGACGAATCAGCACCAGACACGCAGAGATTGCCTGTGCAATCAGCGTCGCCCAGGCAACACCGGCAACGCCCATCTGCACCTTGATAACAAACAGCAGGTCCAACAGGATGTTGACCACGCTGGAAACCATCAAAAAATACAGCGGCGTTCTGGAATCTCCCACCGCACGCAGGATACCCGAACCCATGTTGTAAATCATCAGTGCCATCACACCCATGAAGTAAATCTGAAGATAGGTCACCGACCCCTCCATGATTTCTGCAGGCGTATCCAGAAGGCGCAGGATGATCGGCGAAAGTGCGACGCCTACCACTGCCATCACCAGACCGGACACAAGGCACAGCGCAATGGTGGTATGAACTCCGTCGTGTACGCCCTTGTGATCCTTGGCTCCGAAAAACTGGGCGATGACCACGCCCGCGCCGGTGCCCAGACCGGTGAACATCCCGACCATCAGATTGACAATCGGCGTGCTCGCACCCACCGATGCCAGCGCATTGGCTCCGATGTAATTGCCGACCACGATGGAGTCGACCGTGTTGTAAAATTGCTGGAACAGATTGCCCAGCAGCAGCGGCAGCGCAAACAGCAACAGCTGCTTCCAGATAACTCCCTCGGTCATCAGACCTCTGTTTTCCTTCATTCTACCACCCTTTTCTGAGGTATCATTTTATCTCCATTTAACATGGTATCACAGCTTTTGTCTGTGCGCAACCCCCAAAGCAGCAGAATATACCATCGGTATGGTCTTGTATGCTTATGCAATCAAGCGTGCGACAGGGTCGGAAACATCCTTCTGGTTTCTCCCTGTGCATCGGCTTCTCTCAGCCAAAACGGATGAGAACGATGCCAGAAGAAGGTGGTGTCCTCCTCCTTGTGGACGCTGCACTCCAGTTTGGCGCAGTCCAGCGGGGTAAAGCCGAACTGCACCTGCCGGACCGACGGCGCAGCTGCCAAAGCGGCAATCTCCTCTGTTGACATCACCTTAGGACAAAACATCTGATGAATCTGTAAAATCTCCCCCTCCTGCTCCATCACCAGCGCCGTCTGCTGCTCCGGCAGCCAGTAGACCTGCTCTTGCATCGGTCCTGTGCAGTAAAACATCAGCAGACTTTCAGGATGCAACAGGCTTGCCTGCTCCATCGGTACCGCAGTCCGCACCGCCGATAAAAACAGCTCCGCCTGCTTTGGGTCCTCCATCGAAAGCCGCACCGCCTGCCCACGTCCGCCCGCCAGATGCAGGCTGTGTTGATATTCCTCCCGCTGCTCAAATCCAAATTTCGGATAAAAGTCCAGCACGCTGTCGTTGGCATACAGATAGATTCCATCGCAGCTGTCAAGGTAGCGCCACAGCACCTCCTCCATCAAAAATCGACATAGACCCTGTCCTCTTTCCTCGGGTGCGGTCATCACCGTTCCCAGCTGGAGCAGCCTGCGCCGAACGCCATCGATTTGACAATCTATGCGGTTGACCGACAGATTTGCCGCTACCTTTCCGTCGCACAGCAGCAGATGCGGCTGATAGTTTTCCTGCCACCAACCGCCTTTGTGCCACTCCTCAAACGAAATGTCAAAGGTCTGCTGCGCCAATCGGTCAAAGCCGGTGCGCACTGCAAGGTTGTCCCGTATCTGATCGTCAAAAATATACTTTTTGTTGTTTATTGTGATATTTTTTCTCATTGTTATTTTTACTTCCTCTTCTTATTTCGCCAATTTGTTGATATGATTTGACTTTATACCAAAAGTTGATTCTGATGTCCAAAAAAAAGACCCGCTTCAACCGAATTTTCGATTGAAGCGGGGTCACATTTTAAAATGATAAGAAACGATTCTTTCATAGGAACTGTCTATATAACAAAAAACGCGTCCACAAACG
>OFSC01001891.1_pt1 | contig 11969 bp, 10 predicted proteins | sample 1543201 | NCBI WGS metagenome assembly OFSC01 (sample SAMN04209228, study PRJEB22552) | human gut metagenome | biome: gut; material: feces | host: Homo sapiens | place: USA: Oklahoma
AAGCCTGCGTTCGTAAAACCCCAGATCTTTTCCATATTGTTTTAGTAATCGTCAGATTTTGATCCTTTGGCACCGGAACATCAAACGTTTTAATTTTTTCTGCAATCTCAGAAAATCCATCTCCACTCGCAAATCTGCAATAATTATTCAAACCAGCACTGTACATTCTTCGACCGCGTTCATTTGCTTGTATAAAATCCAGATCGCTATAAAGAATATCCCTAAGTTGAAATAGGGTATCTATATCAGCAACCTCATAGATATTTTCCCGAACCAAACTTTTTTCTTTCAATCGTCTGGAAATATTATTAAGTGCATCAAAATAATGTTTTACAGTGCTTTGACTATTTTTTCGAATGTCAGTAAGGTAACGCGCATAATATTCTTTTAAAATACTGCCTTGATTAGCATTTTTTCTATCTAGTTCTATAAAAACATCTGCCATAAACATCACCTTTCAAGCCTATAAATTATACTTTTGCTGAATACCATCCTCGTTTTACACGTATCAATAATCCTTTTTTTACCATCGTCGATAACAATACATTGCCGCTGCCAACGGTAATTTGCAAAAGTTCAACTATATCCTTATTTGAAAAAGAATCATTTTCTTTCGCATATTCCAAAACTTTTTCCTCCTGGCTAAACGGAGGTAAGTCATCTTCCCTATTAGCATTCACGTACCTTGTAGATACTCCATGAGAAATTCTGCGAATTTCTTGCTGCTCTATCAACTTTTTCAAAATAGTACTGGCTTGAACAGCATTGATTCCCAGATTTTCCATCACAGCTTTCTTGGTGATATAAACATTTTGGTAAGCAAGTGCTTTCACAATCTCTTCTTGTTGCTGTTCCAATATGTCAAAGCAGTTCAACATAAAATCTGCCATCGTCTTGATAACCGGAATAGAAACGGAATTTCCAAACTGCTTATATTTTTGTGCATCGTTTGTACCTTCCGGAAAGCTGAATGTTTCACTTCCATCAGCATCAAGAAATCCATACCCGATAAATCCTTGTAAACGCCCCCATTCCATCGGAGTCATAACTCGTATACCTTCTGAATTAAGCCGCGTCTTCTTTCTTGGAATCACTTTCCCAGAAATGCCTTCTTTAGGTTGATATATAAGATTTCTCTCTTTTCCCGAACCACCTGTTGCAAGAATAGTGTTTGCAATTGGATGTTCCCCACCTTCTTGATTAACAACGCAATATCCAAACCCATGCCCTTTTTCATGTTCTCTTATCTTGTGACGCTTGAGCGTCTCCAGATATCCTTCGGCCATATAATATTTGTCATCAACTTCTGTTTCCAGTATTGCATTTACATCCTCAAAAACAACCTCAGTACTTTCTGTCGGTAATTGTTCAGTCAAAAGTTTAATAGCATTTCCATATTTTTTCTTACTAAATGCCATAATATACGCACGTGCTCTGTTTTGGGGAACTCCAAAATTTTTTGAATTCCGAACGAACGAAGACCTATCGTATTGGTAGTTACCATTCTCATCCAAAGAAACCCCGATAACACGATAATCAAGCTCATCTTCCAACGTTTTTACAATTGTATTAATCGTATTTCCATGATCATGAGAAATCAGATTATCAACATTTTCAAGAAAAATCGCTCTTGGTTTTGTTCTAGAAATAATATCCGCAATATCAAAAAAGATAGTCCCCCTTGTTGTATCCCTAAATCCCAATTGCTTTCCAGCACGACTAAATGCCTGACACGGAAAACCGGCAAGTAATACGTCATATTCCGTGCTATCTAATTCCGTTTTAAACTCTTCGGATGTCAAATCATTTAAAGCATCATCACCGAAAAGATGCTTGTATGTTTTTGCCGCAGATTCATCAATTTCAGCCGATTGAACGTTTTGAAAAGATCCTGTCAGTTCAAATCCTCGCCTGATTCCGCCTATGCCTGCGCACAAATCTATAGTTTTATATATCATTATCAGCTCCTTGCAACAACGAAACGACTTGAATTCCACTCAGATCAACTGTATAGGTGATTTTTGTAATTCCTACAGGTAACACGCCACCCTTGAACGACTCGGTAGTAACACGCGGAAAATCATCATCAATTTCGTAATCTAATAGATCATGTAAAATGAATGTTTTTTTTCTTGAACTCATTCCATTTTCAAAACCCATTTCTTGTAATTTTTTTTCAATGAAAGAGGTGTTATACCCCAACTTTGAAATGTCATCTATCACAGAGTCAATTGAAACACCTGTAAGAAACGATGGCTCAAACTGGCACAGTACTAAATGTAATGGTTTGTTTTCTGGTTGTAATTGAAAATGACTACTAATTGTCACTTCTCTTTTATCTCGCGCAATCGTAGATTTCACTTCCACAAACTTTGATTCCATTTCAATGTCATAGGAAGCATGGTCTGGACCATTCCAACTTATATCCTCTCCAAGAGGAATCATTGTTTTCAGTACAACCAGCTCACCCAACACATCATATATTCTTGGGTCTATATTTTTGTTACCCAGCATTTCCTTCCAGCTTCTCCACCATTCCAACGGAGATTCCATGATTTTTTCTCTATTTTCTCCGTTTGATCCAGGTGTCACCAATGCCGCACACAATGACGCAAAGGTTTCTTCTATGACTGTAGAAGAAGATGTCAATGTTAATGCTCTCCGTACGAAACCGTCTTCAAACACAACTTCTTTACTGGTAATACGAGCATTCGCAAAAGCCTCATTAATATCTCCAGCTTCCCCAACCGCTAATACGACACCATATTCCTCGGAGCTTAGAATAGTCCAAGCAGGATATCCCATTTTTTCTAAAGAATCTATGGTATGTGCATAACCAGGAATATCTGTATTCCAATTATTGAGGATTTCCTCTGCTAGTGTCATTTTCATCTCCTCCGCTTTCTCTCAATTCTTCAAAAAGTCTATGTGCATATCCTTTTTCACCGCCTGGAGTCAGTGCCGGTTCCACGTTCACGCACTTCGCATTATTCAACTTTGTAAACGCTGCAAATTCCTTAGTTGAAGTTTTATTCAAAGCCGAATACTTTGCATATTCGGCAATCATTGCCCTATAAAGCATTAAGCGATACCCTCTTCCCGGCGTTTCGATTAATTTATTGATATTATCTGTTTTATTGTTTTTCAGGGCATTATATGTCTTAAGTTCTGATCCTTGCCAACTAAGAAATACATACCACCAGAGACTTTTTAACCAGATTCTGCGAGTTTGTGCATAAAATCTCTTGTGATTTAATCTTCCACCTGCATCTTTTACTGCTTTTTCAGGATTCGGATATCGCAGATATGTAATATCTGGCATAACTTTAACCGAAATATATCTCCAAAAATCATCATTATTTGCTTGTACAATCGAAAAATTCTTTCCGATTGGCAATAACGAATATATTTTTAATCCAACTTTCAGATCCACAGGATAATCCATCTTACCGTTAGTTTCTTGTAACCCTTCCCGAAAGGCAGCCAGTAATTCATTACGAAAATCTACAAATGATTCATCATATTCGGAAACAGGATCATAATGCTTCCAATGATTTACAAGATCATCAAACTCCACATCGTCATAATTATCAAAGGCGGATATTATTCTTTTCGCTTCATCTCTTGATAATGTTTTGAATCGAACCATTACTTATCCTCCTCTATCAGTTTTGCTCTTAAATTAATTTGCAAGGTCCTTAATAATGCCTCCGGAGATTCGAAACGCAACTCCGTCTTATTACACTCTCCGATAAATTGGTGCAATATACTGCATATGGAATTGGCCTCTAATCCTACATCATTTCTTGTTGCTTGTAAATCTTCTTCACTGAGTCTTTCAAATATCATTAAATATGATGTTGCCAAAATATCAATCAGAAGATCGACATTCTTAATATTTCCATCGGTCATAGGACATGCAGAATAGTAAGGATTTAAATAAATACAAATATTTTCTTTTGTAAATTTTTCCAGAGATTTAGGATCCTCCCACTGCGAAAACTCTATCCACCATAAAGGTTCTTTATCCGAATACAATTCTTCAATCGGGAATTCCATATTTATACTATCAAAATCTACAACAATATCATCTAATTCTCCGATAGTGACGCCTTCTTCATTCATTAGTTCTTCTTCGCCATCAAGAATTTCGGACGCGGATTTCTTTACATATAAACACACCGATAACTGAAGATCACCTTCTACTTCTCCCGGATTAAAAGTGTGTTCGAAATAACACGTTCTTCCTGCCGCAGTTGTTATATCACTGTTTGGCAAAATGAGACCTGTTTGTGTCAACCTATTATTGGTCCACATGATACATATTCCGATTTCGGCATTCTTACAGGCGATCCCTTCCGCTCCGAACAAAAAATCGGGATATGCAATGGATACTTTCTTTTTGAAAGTAATACCGTCTTGAGCAAGACTCCACATATCAAGCGGGTCGGTAATTTTAATTACTCCCGATCCTTTTTTTTCGCCTCTTAACGGAGATTCCATATCGTTCGGATAATAAAAAAATTGAAACTTTTCAATCATACATCCGCTTTTTTCCATGAGTGTGTCCGTCAGATACGGATAAAATTTTAAATTGTCCATTATCCACCTCCGTATCAAACTACCTTGAATGAAAAGCTATATCTTTTATCTCGCGCATGTATTTTTAATATTCCTCTAATTTCAGGAGCAAGAACATGCGACTTAATTGCAAAAGATGTGAATTCACTACAAGCATCAGCTTTTCCCATTTTGATTTCTATCTTTTTACCGATATGTTCCGAATCTGATAAAGTACACATACAAGCCTCTTCACAATCCTCTTCTCCAGCTATCATAAGGGTATCTACCGATACAGACAAAATCATAGCCGGATAAGGTGTTCCTATATCTCGTTGCCAACTGATCGGATCAATTCTTCCACCTTCCGATTCTATAACCAGTTCGATATTTGTATCTCTTTTGCTGTGAGCCAGTTTGATACAGTATTGAATTACCAAATCATTACCTTTAAATTTGAAATCACTGAACTCATACGTTAAGTTTCGGCACGAACCGCTAGATCCTCCTTGTCCGCCACCGCCTCCTTGACCACCAGAATTTTTCTTTTTCTCATACCCTATTCGAGGCATCAATAATTTACCGAGTTTCCCCGATAATCTGCTCGCTGTAGCATCAACTCGCTTTTCTTCATTTCCGTTCTGCAATTTCGTAATTTGATTAACAGCATTCTTACGAATTCTCGCTACAATAAACATTTTTGCGGGATCAGACCATCCCATGTGGTCCGACGCTTCGCATGACCGTAAATATTCTCCCAAATTTTTTCCGGCATGCTCCTTTACATCAAGATTTATCTTTAAAATCTTTTGAGTATCCGGAACGAAGAATGCAAAAATAAAATCATCTTCACTCTCTGGCCAAGTTATACCTTTCACCCACTCTCCGGAAACGCAATACTCGATAACCATTCCGGGATCTCTGGTATACATGACCATCGGTTCATTTAAACCACCCTCGGCTTCAAATCTTCCACAGTATACATAAGGAGACAATGACATGACATCTGCATATAGTTGCTGTTTCGATATCTTAGAAACCGCAACGTATCCCGCTGTACTTCCCTCCTGAAAATAATTGTGAATGTTTACCGGCCTTGTAGATATTTCATAATTAACTTCAGGTGTATACTCCGTCTTGTAAGTTTTTGCCAAAGCTGTCGTATACATTTCCTGAACCATCTTGAAGAAAGGAAGCATGTCATTCTTTCGTATCGGTTTTCCGTTTACAGAAACATGTAACCATTTCTTATCACTACAAATTTTAATCAATTCTCGATTGTGTATTTTGGGTGCATACCATTTCTGTATCGATAATTTTAAATACTCTTCAATATCGCTTCCCCAAACCGATGTGAAATGCTCATGAACATCATCTGGAAGACCAGATTCCATCGGTACGATATCTTCCAATAACTTTTTAGAGTCAATATACGGAATGATAATAGAAGTTCCGGTTTCATCTTCTTTAAACGGAGCAATATGGAATACGTCCAAAATTGCATTAATAAATTTTTGATCGGTTACCGGCAAAAAATCCTCGCCATCCTCATATCCCCACCATGCTTTTCCAACAGATTTTTTATTAATCTTGTTCAAAAGCGCAGAAGCTGTACCGTCTGCATTTTTTCCAGACTCATCTTCCACTAAAGTTATTATTAATCGAGACTCAAAGCCTTCATCTGTCTTTACCCTGGAATAAAATACAACTATTCCGATTCCCACACGATAATAAACACTTTTTCCAAATCCCCAATTTCCACCAGCTCCTTCTTGTGTTTGTCTCATCCCAGTATCAAAAATCAGCTTAAAAAAATTGCCGTGATCTTCGCCAATAATATTAGCTTTATGAATCGGACCGGTTAAACCGCAAGTTTTGGTGTCTCTGATTTCCAAAAATTGTGCTTGATCATTCGGAAACAACTCATTCAAAGAAGTATCCAGTGCCGTCATAAAAGAATTAAAATCCTTCGGGCAAAAATATCCTGTTGTAAAATTGACCTTAAAACTATCTCCCGCCTCTTCTAATGATGCATCTGAACTATTCTGAATCGCTTCTCTTACAAGAAGATCTAATTCTGGCACATAATCATTTTGAAGTGACTTCAAAGTCACACTTCCATATGAAACTCCGTAATCTAATTCGAGAATTTTATAATCAAGCATGTTTAAACTCCTTCGTATTTATTCCGGAAGTCTTACCGTTATTGACCGAGCGTGAGTACCTCCGCTTGGCTCACCTGCCACGATAATACTGAAACCGATAATATCAGCATTTGAATTTATTTTTGTTCTACGTCCTGCCGCAGTTTCTTTCCCAAGATTTTTATCGATTCGATACAAGAGTAATAAGGGTTTATCTTCTACGCCCAAACCACCTCTGTTTTGAATGATAGAAGATCTCTTTTTTGCGGTCTCCTTGTATAATTTCAATTCATCGGCACTTAATTTACTGATTTGAATATCGCTAAGTGCATCTGTTCCCGAACGCAATGAACCAATATCTATGTAGTCTCTTTGTTTCGTTTTTTTAGAACGTTCAATCTTTCCGACTTGAATGTTGCCTACGCTCCACTTTGATGTAGCTTTTTTATCTCCTGCAATAGCAACATTCCACTGCAAATATTTTCCTTCTTGATTCATCATTTTCATCCACTCCAAAAATACAGGTATATCAGCATAGAGTGATGAGCATTCATATATATGATATTTTTCAGCTCCAAAGAATTCTTTTTCCAGGATTGAAAAATCGATATCATACCAAACAAAGGCAGATGAAACTGCTTCTGATTGTACAGCATCACCTAGAGATTGCAAAAAAGACTCTGTTATATCAATGTTGTGACTCAGATAATCATCATCTTCAAATCTCGTTGTTTCATAACTATCACCACTAAAATCAAAGTCACATTCAACTGCATTTTGCGATTTATTTTTGGATGTTAATAAGAACCTCGCAATTGTTGCCGTCGTTGTTATTTTCGGTCCAAACTGACGAGGACTTCTACCCTTAAGCATATAGTCTTCAAAAACAGCTTTAAGTTTCTCATCAATCTTTTCCAGAAGCTCAAATTTTTCCTGTACGGTTTTCGGCATCCAGATTCTCTGAAGTAATTCATACCCTTTTCGATAACCAAACCATCTTGCCATCTGCATTAAAGAATCAGCTTGATTTGAATTTCGGCCAAAATATGTACAAACCAATCCCTCTATTGTCAAGCCCCTGGCTAAGGTATTACCACCCATTATGATAAAGACCGGTGCCTTTTCCATGCGTTTTAAAGCATGGTCATCTGGGTAAACTATGCGCAAATAAGTTCCGTCTTCCGCAACTTTATTTGCTCTACAGTTGTCAACACATAAATGAATTGCGTTATCTGTATAAACCTCTTCTTTCTCATCTCCCATTTTGATGTTTACTACATTATTGATAAGCGCTTCTATATCACCTTTGATTTCATCAAACTCTGGAAAATGATCATCTACCTGATCCAACAAACTATATTCCGGATAGCAAATTCTAAGCTTTTCTAAAGTTAATTTATTCTTTTCCTTTTCGTACACCTCACCACATATATTGATTATTGATTCAGTAGCCTTCTCACGCTTTAGCCATGCCTTTATTACTTCATATTCTTCAAAATGTCCGTTTTGAATAGCTGTTGTATGAATCAACATACTGATTGGTTTCTTATGACCTCTATTTCTCAGTACTGCAGCTGAACACAAAAACCAGCAAATTGATTTTTTTAATTCTTTAGGAATTGTAAATGAGGACCCTTTATGGAGATCTTTAAGTTCTAAAATCTCCTCCTGCGGAATATCTCGAACAATGTCCAACCCTGGGTAATTCTCATCTTCATCACTACCGAAAATAACTTTTCCTCCGAAATATTCCTTTGATTCAGGCAAACTGCATATAAAATCTTTTGGGTAAAGAGAAGACTCATATGCCTCATTCAGCACATTTGCATATGGCGTAGCAGTAAAGCTAATATAATTCATTGCCTGGAACGGCGCAGATGCAATTGTTCCGTCTGCATTTTTACCGTTCACTAAATCCATTACCAATTGATTTACAGCAGTTCTTTCTATTAATTCCTCTTCGGTTTCATTAATATCTATTTTCCTGGTATTAACGCTTGCTTGGTCCGCTTCATCGTCTATTATAAGAATTCGCAAACGCGCTGCTTTAGCGGGATTGGCATGCAACCATGTAATTAAATTTGTTAATCGGGTGGAATTTTTTAAACACACAGTAACGTATCTATGCATCCACTGCCCAGCTGTTTTACCATTTTGAAACAGATTCAACTCCAGGTTATCTGACATGTATTTTTTACCGTTTTGTACATCTACCAGGTAATCGGGATTTCCGGTTTTATCAAGAATATGCCAAGCCACTCCGCCTGAAGTCAATAAATCATGCATAAATCGATCTCTTGTTTGCTTTCGTAGATTATCGATTGTTCCAGACAAAATTATTATGTAATTCCAATCATAATGTGCGGCCATTGTTGCGAGCCCGATCATATTTGCAGTCTTTCCCGACTGAACACTTCCCATTACCAAACCTTTTTTCGGGCCGGTAACTCTCGTATCACGTAAAATATGGTTTAATATCCAATGAGAATTTTTTTCTATCTGAGTTACAGCATTATCACTGATTCGTCTTTTTCCATCCTTTTGCCCTAACAAATACTTCTTGTATTGTGTCCACGGTGATCCTGGATCGGTTGGAATCGGCAAAGTTGTTCCCATAGAACCATTAGACAACCCATACGGATCAGAGATTGCACTATAGCCCTTTTTCATTTCATCAATGAACTCAGACCACTCTCTAAATTCCATATCTTCCGGAAGAATCAATTCATCATCACGAAGCTGAATAAATTCATTTTTTGCTTCATTGATTGAAACACATAGCGTTTTCACATCATCCCAGGAGTATCCATCTGTAATTTTCTTTGAAACCCATTTTTTTGCTTCGAGATATTTTTCAGATGCATAATCGCTCATTATCGTTCCTCCCATACCTGTTGAATTAAATCGGCACACTCTTTTGTATATTTTTTAATATCGTTACCCCAAAATCTGAGAACAATCCAACCAGAATTTTCCAAATACTCCGTGACTTCTACATCTCTTTGCATATTTCTTTCAATCTTCGCAATCCAAAAATCACGGTTGCTTTTAATATCATTTTTTCTGTTATCCCAATCGTATCCATGCCAAAATTCACTGTCGCAAAACACAGCGATTTTTTTCCCCTTGAATACAATATCGGGTTTACCCATTATGGTTTTTACATTCTTTTGATAACGTAAACCACGATTCCATAATTCTTTTCTTAAGAGCATCTCGATCTTTGAATTCTTATTTTTAACTCTACTCATATTGTAGCTGATTTGCTCTTTTGTCTTTGCCATTGCTACTGCTTCCCTCGATAATATTGTTTATTTTTTTTAAGATTTAATATATTTACCACTCTTAATTCTCTGATTCCTCGGCTTCTCAGCTTCTTTCGGAACAACCCAGAAAGATCCTATTTTCGTTGCACCCGGGATTCTACCTTGACTACATAACACCTGTACTCTTCTAACTGTAATTCCCCATTTTTCAGCCGTTTGTTTCAATGATAAATATTCCATATATTTTTCCTCTACGCATTCTGATCAACCTATTAAAAATTATATACTAAAAGACGAACAAAATCAATTTCATACTGCGATTTCCACTGGCAAACGCACGATTTTTCGTTCTCTTTATGATATATCAAATGCAACCACTTTCATAAAACTCTTACTTTGTGACATAAAGTACACATTATGTCCTTCTTGCATACATACAACGGCTAGATAAAACTCCGTATATGTGCGATGGATCATCAAAATAAAAATGGCGAAGTGCTTATCGTAACACTCCGCCGAAAGCCTAACCGGTTTGAGTCAGATGCTTGGTTAGGTCTGCTCTATTATTTTATGCAATCCCACTACATTTATACACTTAAATGGTCTTTCCAATCTGTTGGAAGATTCATTGCTGCGAGACTGACTACATCACTATTATTTTGAATCAACTTATCGAAAACATTTACAAATACTGTCCACTCCTCATCGGATGAACGTAGATACTTCATCGCCAGTAAGATTTGATACAAGCCATTACTTTAATTGTACTGGATATACATTTGTAGTCTTCATCTTCGGTAACGGAAATTCCCCCTCGTATTGCCTATCACCAAAGGTGGTCGGGGCTATCAATGGCTGCCCCAACACAATCTTATTCCTGTAAAATTACTTTTTCTCCTTCGCCACATGGTTCTTGAAAATCGTTATAATGATGCTCTAGTATCTCATTTGTTATTATGAATGGAGAATTAGCATTCAAAGACTGATTCCTTTTATACAATCTTTTTTGTAAGGTTCCTTTACTAGCCTTCATATAAACAAGTTCTGGTGTACCGCCAGCTTTTTCTATAAGCCTTTTATAATACGCTCTGTTTGCCTTATTCCAAAAGCTGAAATCAAGGACTACATGTTTTCCTTGTTGAATGAGAGACAGGAGTTCCTTCTGGAGTGCCATTTCCACTATTTCTGAAAGTTTCTCATACTGTTCGTTTGGATAATCAATCCCCTTTCTCCCGTAAGTTTTCCACATTTCCTCATCAATGGACAAGCGAACATAGCCTTCTTTTTCTTTCTGCTTTGCATAAGTTGTTTTCCCGGAACCGCATATTCCACACATCATAATAACTTTAATCATAAAAATCTCCTTGTTTTACTAATCAATGCAGCCTTCTATTGATACTATCAAAGCGTTATTTCTTCAACAGCTTTGTCTAAAAATATTTCTCCGTCTAAATGTTCTAATTCATGGCAGAAGCACTTTGCCATTTCTGGTCCTATTTTAGTTTTCTATATTCTTCATCACTTACCGGTTCAAGCCATTCATTGGAACTATTTTCGCCCGGAACTTCTATTGCCAGATGTGAAAACCATTCATCCGGTGCGGCGCCATGCCAGTGTTTCACTTCTGCCGGAATATTGATGCAGTCGCCTGGCTTCATTTCTACAGCTTCTTTACCTTCTACCTGATAATATCCTCTTCCGGCAACGCATACCAGAATCTGTCCGCCTCCACTTTTTGCATGATGGATATGCCAGTTATTTCTGCATCCTGGTTCGAATGTCACATTGAAAATTCCAACCTGAGAAGTAGAAATCGGTGCAAGAAAACTTCTGCCCGAAAAATACTGTGCAAAGCCATTGTTTGGTGCACCAATTGGAAATACCATCTCTTTTGCATGCGCCCGCATCGCTTCCTCTTCGTATGGCAAATCTCCTTCGCCTGTTTCCCACACTTCCTTTGCAAGATTGAAAACAGCCCATGCTTTTGGCCAACCTGCAT
>OFSC01001892.1_pt1 | contig 11956 bp, 10 predicted proteins | sample 1543201 | NCBI WGS metagenome assembly OFSC01 (sample SAMN04209228, study PRJEB22552) | human gut metagenome | biome: gut; material: feces | host: Homo sapiens | place: USA: Oklahoma
ACTATTACTATCTCACCTTACGTGACTCCACCCGCTCTCTTATGGAGCTGGGATACCGGCTGGAAGAATTTATGTAATGATGCATAATTCTTTTTTTTCCAGATATACTAATTGATGCCAAAGTAAACCAGTCAGAAGTTGGGAGATGAAGATTTATGCCGGGATTTTTAAAAGCCATTCGCGAAGCTGCAGCCGCAGCACCTGTAAACCAGGATCTGGTTTTTACAAGACGGAAACTGTGGGATGATATTGAGCGCACCCTCTGGGCCCTGGAAACAGCCCAGAACCATTTTGAGCAGGCCACAGAGCCGTCGCTGATCGACTGCTATATTTACGAATGGAATGCCGCGCAGCTGCGCTATCAGTTTTTACTGAGAAAATTCAAAAACATGGAGGACTGACAACATGAGTACCTGGTATGAACAAGCTATCTTTTATCATATGTATCCTTTGGGGATAACCGGAGCTCCAAAGATAAACGTGCAGACAGAGGTGACAGACCGGTTTAAAGAACTGGATCAGTGGATCCCACATATCCGTTCTTTAGGCTGCAATGCCATCTACATAGGTCCTCTTTTTGAATCATCCAGTCATGGATATGACACCAGAGATTACAAACTGGTTGACCGTAGGCTTGGAACTAACGATGATTTCCGCGAATTTACAAAGCTTTGCCATGAAAATGGCATTAAAGTGGTAGTTGACGGTGTTTTCAACCACACAGGCCGTGAGTTTTTCGCTTTTAAAGATATCCAGGAAAAGAAATGGGACTCCCCTTACAAAGACTGGTACAAAGGGGTAAATTTCGGCTGGCAGAGTCCTTTAGGGGATCCATTTGGCTATGAAGCATGGCAGGGACATTTTGAACTGCCTTGTTTAAATCTTTATAACCAGCAGGTAAAAGATTATCTTTTTGATGTGATCCGTTTCTGGGTGGACGAATTTGACATTGACGGCATCCGCTTAGACTGCGCCAATATCCTGGACTTTAATTTCATGAAGGAAATGCGTGCAAAGACCGCTTCCATGAAACCGGATTTCTGGCTTATGGGTGAAGTCATCCACGGTGATTACAGCCGCTGGGTGAACCCGGAAATGCTCCATTCTGTTACGAACTACGAGCTGCACAAGAGCATTTACTCCGGCTTTAATGACCACAACTTCTTTGAGATCGCACATAATGTCCGCCGTCTGGAAGCCATTGGAAGACAGCTTTATACCTTCCTTGACAACCACGACGAAGACCGCATTGCCAGCAAATTAAAGGTAAAAGAGCATCTGTATCCTGTATACACCTGTTTAATGACTCTTCCGGGAATTCCGTCTATTTACTACGGCGGTGAATGGGGCACCGAAGGAAAACGTACTTCTACCTGTGATGATGACCTGCGTCCCTGCATTCCGGCTGAAAAAATACCGGAATTAAACTGCGAGCTTACCGATTTCATTTCCAGACTTGGAAAGATCCATGAAGAAAATGAAGAACTGCACACAGGAAAATACCAGGAACTGCTTCTTACCAACAGGCAGTATGCCTACGCAAGATGGGGAAATAACAGCCTGATCATCACTGCTTTAAATAATGATGACAATGAAGCCACATTAAACATCCCGGTTCCGATCCAGGCACAGACAGCAGTGGATCTTTTAAACAGCGATAATGAAACCTGTGAAAATAACGTTCTGCCTGTACAAAACGGCAGACTGGAAATTAAATTAAAGGGCAACTGGGGTGCTGTCCTTAAAATTAAGGGGGAAAATTAATATGACAATGAGAAAGCAGGCAGGCCAGACAAAGAAAAATACAACTACCGCAGCTCATAAAACCACCAGAAGAAGCGCTGGAACAAAAACTGCAGCAAAAAGCACACCTTCTAAAAAAGCTTCCGCCAACACCGGCCTGATCTCCGACCTGGACTGCTATTTATTCGGCGCAGGTACTCACTACGAGATCTATAAAAAGCTGGGCGCTCATCCTATGACCTATAAAGGCAAAAAGGGCATTTATTTTGGCGTATGGGCACCACATGCACAGGCAGTCCACCTGGTAGGCGATTTCAACGGCTGGAACCCGGAAGCCAATCCTATGACCAAAGTAGGACAATCCGGTATCTGGGAGTATTTTAATGCAGGTATGCAGGTAGGAGAGCTTTATAAATTCGCCATTACCACCGATACAGGAAAGATCCTTTACAAAGCTGATCCATTTGCCTTCAGCGCAGAATACCGTCCGGGTACTGCTTCCGTTACCGCAGATATCAGCGGATTTTCCTGGAATGACAGTGACTGGATCTCAAAGCGTTCCCAGGCAGATATGACCAAACAGCCCATCAGCATTTATGAAGTCCACTTAGGTTCCTGGAAGAAGAAAGACCGGGAAGAAAAAGACGGATATTATACCTATGTGGAAGCGGCTCATGAGCTGGCTGCCTATGTAAAAGAAATGGGCTATACCCATGTAGAACTTATGGGTATTGCGGAGCATCCATATGACGGCTCCTGGGGATATCAGGTGACCGGTTATTTTGCCCCTACATCCCGTTACGGAAGTCCAAAAGACTTCATGTATTTTGTAAATTATTTACATAAAAATGGCATCGGCGTTATCCTTGACTGGGTTCCGGCCCATTTCCCGAAAGATGCCCATGGACTGGCTGATTTTGACGGACATCCTCTTTTTGAATACGAAGATCCACGCAAAGGCGAGCACCCGGACTGGGGCACAAAAGTCTTTGATTACGGCAAAAATGAAGTAAAAGACTTCCTTATCAGCAATGCTCTCTACTGGGTAGAAGAATACCATGTAGACGGCCTGCGTGTAGACGCCGTTGCTTCTATGCTGTATCTGGACTACGGCCGTGAACCGGGCCAGTGGGTGCCAAATAAAAACGGCGGAAACCAGAACTTAGAAGCCATTGAATTCTTCAAACACTTAAATACCGTTGTCCAGGGCCGCAACCACGGTGTTGCCATGATCGCAGAAGAGTCTACTGCATGGCCGAAAGTCACCGACCACCCGGAAAATGACGGACTTGGCTTTACCTTTAAATGGAACATGGGCTGGATGCATGATTTCCTGGAATATATGAAATTGGACCCGTATTTCCGCAAATACAACCACAACCGCATGACTTTCAGCCTGACCTATTTTACCAGTGAAAATTATATTTTAGTACTCTCCCATGATGAAGTAGTACATCTGAAGTGTTCCATGATCAATAAGATGCCTGGGCTTGGAGAGGACAAGTTTTCCAACTTAAAGGCCGGTTATACCTTTATGTTAGGTCATCCTGGAAAGAAGCTTTTATTTATGGGACAGGATTTCGGCCAGTGGCATGAATGGGATGAAAAAGTCAGCCTTGACTGGTATTTAGCTGAAGAAGAAAGCCATAAAAAGCTTCAGGAATATGTCCGTGATCTTCTTCATATTTATAAGAAATATCCTTGTCTGTACCAGCTTGACAACGACTGGAACGGCTTCCAGTGGATCAATGCAAATGACGGGGACCGCAGCATTTTCAGCTTTATCCGCAAGGATGAGACAGGAAAGAAAAACCTGCTGTTTGTAGTAAACTTCACACCAGTGGATCGCCCGGATTACCGTGTAGGTGTACCGAAACGGTGCAAGCTGTCACTCCTTCTGGATAATGTTCACGGTGCTTATAAGCCCAGCCAGTGCCCTACTTATACATCCGTAAAGAGTGAATGTGACGGACAGCCATATTCTATTTCTTATCCGTTAGGAGGATATGGAACGGCGATTTTCCGTTTCTGATCGCCATAAACCTTGATCCAGATTTTATCCGGATCCGGTTTTCACAGTTTGTGTACCTGAGACGCGCCCCCCGGCGCGTCCACCCACTTTTCCAGTTCCTGATAAAAAATAAATTTCGTTAATTTTTTATCAATTTCTGCTGTACTTTTAACCACACCTGTAGTAAAATAATAATCGATGCGGCAGTTCACACCGCAGCAGTACCGTATATAATGTGTGGAAGGAGAGTATGATTATGGCAAAAGAAATGATTTTCAGTAGTGCAAAAAAGACCGTCTACCGTGACGGAGATACTGCCATTAAGGAATTCTGCGAAGGATTTCCGAAAGCTGAGGTTTTAAACGAAGCATTATGTAATGCAAGAGTGGAGACCATTGAAGCGCTCAATGTTCCAAAGATTTTGGGGGTAACGGTAACTGATGGAAAATGGTCTATTATCAAGGAATATGTACCAGGTAAGACCTTAGAACAGCTGATGGATGAAAATCCGGACAAGCTGGACGAGTACATGTCCCAGATGGTAGATCTGCAGCTGTTGATCCACAGCCAGGCTTGCCCACTGCTCAACAAACTGAAAGAAAAGACCATCCGTTCCTTAAAATCCGTGGAACAGCTGGATGAAAGCACACGCTATGAGCTTTTGACCAGACTGGACGGAATGCCAAAACACACCAAACTCTGCCACGGCGATTTCAATCCATCCAACATCATTGTTGGTGATGACGGAAAGCTCTATGTCATTGACTGGGTACATGCTTCCCAGGGTAATGCAAGTGCCGACGTGGCCAGAACCTATCTTCTGCTCAGCTTAAAGGACAAAAAGAAAGCAGAACTGTACATGGATCTGTTCTGTGAAAAGACAGGTACAGAAAAACGCTATGTACAGGGCTGGCTTCCAATCGTAGCAGCCGCACAGCTGGCTTATAAGCGTCCGGAAGAGAAAGATCTGTTAGAGAGCTGGATCAATGTATTTGAGTATCAGTAAAATCTATTTACACATTTAGGCAGGACCGCCGATCAGCGGACTGCAAACTTACGGTCAGAAAAAGACAGGCCCCCTGCGAGCCTGTCTTTTTAATTAAGAATTCCTTTTGCAGTGGGTAACATTTTATTTATTCGCTGTTTTTCTATGTCCAAATACAAAAACCCCTGCTTTAGGCAGGAGTTTTTGTAATGGAATTTTTTCAAAGCTTAATTGCAGCACACAAAGACATCCGATCTTTCAGAAGTTCCTCCACCGTCAGATAGCTCTTCTCATATCCAAGTGCCTCGCTAAGCTGCATCACATATGGCTTCTGCAGGCGTGCCTTCTTCAGCACTTCTTCCTGGGCAAATACTTCTTTTGCAGTTCCATCTGCCAGCACCTGACCATGGGCCATGATGATAACCCGTTCAAAATTCTCTGCCACAAAGTCCATATCGTGAAGAATAGCTATGACCAGCTTGCCCCGCCCAGAAAGGCTGCGGATAATGCTGCCAATGATCTGCCGCCCTTTCCAGTCCTGGGCAATTGTCGGCTCATCCAGGATCAGTACATCGGTGTCCATAGCAAGTACTGAGGCAATGGCTGTCATCTTCCGCTCATAAAGTTCCAGATCGTAGGGATTTTCTTTCTCCTTGCCAGACAGTCCTGTCAGTTCCAACGCCCAGGCTGCCTCTTTCTTCGCCTGTTCCGGATCCATGCCGATATTTAACGGGCCGAACAGGACCTCATCCATAACATTGTACTTGAAGATCTGGTCATCCGGATTCTGGAATACATAACCTACACTTCCTGCCAGCATAGCCACTGTCTTGCCTGAAATGTCCTCACCGTGGAAATAAATGGAACCTGAAACCGGTTTTAACAAACCCTTTAAAAGTTTGACCAGCGTGGTCTTTCCTGCTCCATTCTGGCCGATGATGGCGGTAGGACGCTGATCCAGCTTCATGTTCAGATCCTCTAAAACCGGAATATCTGCCAGATAAGAGAAATCCAGTTTTTCAATCCGGAACTGCTCATCCACAGAAGCAACGTTTTCAGCCTTCCTGCAAGTCCCAGACTGCCCGGACCTTGCGCCTGTTTCAGCGTTCTTTGCCTGTACCTGTCCGGTGCCTGCCGCACTCGCTCCCACTGCTTTTTGCACACCTGCTTCCGCATTCGCATGCTCATATACACCTAGCCGCTTCTCTCTCAGCACTTCAGCCGCCTCTTTCACTGTCACCGGATACGTTCCATCTGCCAGAGTCACCTGTTCTGCTTTACAAATGCGGGTAAATGCCGGCGCCTGGATCCCATAATCGTTTAAATCCGGCATAGAAAATACCTTCTGCGGCGTATCGAATGCAATCTGCTTTCCTTTGTGCAGAAGCAGAATACGGTCACAGTAGGCCGCCAGCTTCTCAATCTTCTGCTCGATCATCAGAATGGTGATACCAGAGCCGGTCAGGGTTTCCACTGCCCTAAATACCTCGTCACTTCCCTCTGGATCCAGCTGAGAAGTAGGCTCATCCAGGATCATCACATCTGGCCGCATAACCAGCACACTGGCAATAGCCACGCGCTGCATCTGGCCGCCTGACAGATCAAATGGATTGCGATCCCGGTACTGCCAGATATCCAGAAGCTTTAAGGCTTCCTCTACCCGTTTTTTCATTTCTTCTGCCGGCACACCCAGATTCTGCATGCCAAATGCCACTTCCTCGTATACGTTATCCTTTGCGCCGGAAAGCTGGTTAAAGGGGTTCTGGAATACCAGTCCCACATGGCCGCACAGCTGTGCCACCGGAGTCTTGCCTGCCTCAATGCCATCTACCGTGACCATTCCGCCGTAAGCTCCTTTATAAAACTGCGGCACCAGCCCCATAATGGCCTGACTTAACGTACTCTTTCCAGCTCCGTTTTCCCCGATGATGCCAATAAACTCTCCCTTTTCCACCGAAAAGTCCAGTCCATCCAACGCCAGTTCCTTCGTGTGGGGATAACGGTATCGCAAATTTTCAACGGTTATCACAGACATCCTACAATCCTCCATACCACAGCCGCCAAAATGCAGACACCTAAAAAGATAGTGATCTCACGGTCTCCTTTATGGCGTGTCCGCTCTGTCAGCCAGGTTTTTTTCTTTCCTGCGCCAAAACCACGCACCTCCAGGGCAATGGCACGCTCTCTGGTATTGATCAGGGAACTCATAACCACAGGGGAGATCAGGGGCAGAAATGCCTTCCCGCGGGTTCTCAAATTTCCTTCTGTCTCCAGTCCGCGGCTGCGCTGGGCATCCATGATAGTATTCATCGTTCCCATCATCTGCGGGATGATCTGGAATACTGAGGTCACAATGTAGCCGAACCGTGGGGAAAATCCCCGTTTTTCCAGCTCATCAACAAATTCAGAGGGCTTTGTGGAAAGCACAAATACTGCAAAAGACAACAGCATATTTAGGATATTCAGACCAATATGAAGAGCATAAAATATGCCTTCCCGGTAAAATTTCAATCCGACGACCTGAAACAGCACATTGACGTTTTTCTGGTTGAACAATCCATGGATCAGAAAAATGGTCAGCAAGATCGTAAAGGAAAAAGCAATCAGCGGAAGGGTCTTTTTTTAAATTTTGCCACTGGCCAGCACAAGAAGGCTGACCGCAATAAACACGCCAAACATCCACAGCCGCCCGGAAATCAGCGGAATACTGATGGCGGCTATGTACATCAATTTGGTGAAGGGATGCACCTTGGTCAGGTAAGTCCCGTTATCTACAAAAAGGCTAATACTTTTCATGTTCTGTTATATTTCCTTTTCTTGATCATTCCAGAGTCTCAATCTCAGAATTTACCTCATACAGAGTAGTCAGTTTATTTGGAAGACCCTTTAAGATAAAGAATACCATGATCAGCGTGATCAGCTTGTCCGGTACATCCACTACGACCTCATCTAATAAAGAACCTAAGAATACCGGCATATTAGCTGCCTGGGTTGCTGCAAATACAGCATCACCCCACACGTTACCAGTAGTGCCGCCCCAGAACAGAACATTCAACGGAGTTGAAATAGCTACAGCCACAAAACCTGCCACACAGGCGGTGATGATAGCCTTCGGGAAGGACTTCATAAAGCCCAGACGTGCCATGATTCCTGCCGCCGCGCCAATACCAAGACTGGTCAGTGCATAAATCAACGTAATATTATCACCTGCGGAAAATCCGTAGATCAGGTTATTAGCTGCTCCGCAGATTGCTCCGATAATGGGACCACCCAGGCATCCACCGATACAGGTTCCAATGGAATCCAGCCACAACGGAAGCTTTAACACGCTGGCAAACAGCTTTCCAAGATAGTTAATACCGATGCAGGCCGGAATCAATACGATCACTGCCACATCAAATTTAGTTTTGAATAAATTCTTCATAACATACATCCTTTCCCATTTGATCGCTCCAGTTTCAGAAGCTGTATTTTTTGCTGCATTACTGTCTTGTTAACGCTGCAAACGCTGTCAAGATCTCATATTCCTCGCCCTGGGCAGTCAATGTCTCACCATCCACGTATCGTCCGATGTTTTCAGCTACATTGCCCTTGCAGGCTGCCACTACATTTAAAATAGATGCTGTCCTCATACCACGTATCCTGCCAACCACAAAAAGTGCCGCAGTTTCCATGTCAGACGCCAGCACGCCTTTCTTTGCCCATTCCTCATAAATAACCGGATTGTCATCCCGGTACAAGCAGTCATGACTTCTGGCAATGCCGGTATGGAACCGGCAGCCGGCCTCCTTTGCGCTCTCCTCACAGGCGGTAAGCAGCCTGTGGTCTGCAACAGCCGGATAACTAAGTGGCGCGTATCCAAGTGAAGTTCCTTCATCACGTACAGCGGCTTCTACCATAACCAGATCTCCGACTCTGACCTCCGGCTGCAGCGCACCGCAGCTTCCGATCCGCACAGCCGCTTCTACACCGATCTTTTGCAGTTCTTCCACAGCAATTGCCATAGACGGACCACCCATTCCGGTGGACATGACCAGAACCGGCACACCATTCCAGAAACCGCTGTAGCTTTTATACTCCCGGTTGAAGGTTAAGAGCTTTGCATCTTTTAAATAACCTGCTGCCCGCTCTGCCCGGGCCGGATCTCCCGGCAGCACTGCATACCGGATTCCCAGATTCTCCGGAAGCTGGATATGCGGCATTTTATTTTCTCCCATTTCACAATCTCCTTCCCAACTGTATGACACTTTGTACCTTGTATATCTGCCACCAGATTTTTTCATGTTGTTCCTTCTAAATCAGGAAAATGTACACCCATTTATGAATTTAACAACAATTTACGATAAAGATAACATTATCCTTACACAAAGTCAATGAAATGAGCCAATTCAGAGTCTTATTGTTAATAAATTAACATATTGTTTTGCTTGTAAAATTTTAAGTGTAAAACTATACTGAAAATACATTAATACTGTTCTCCCGGAGGATTTTCAGAATGGAACAAAACAATTCATCAGACCTGCTGTTAGTCATTGACATGCAGAATGTTTATACAAAAGGACAGGAATGGGCCTGTAAAGGCATTGAACATGCATCTGCCTCCATCCTCCGTCTATTAAACAGTCAAAAAACAAAGCAGGTCATCTTTACCCAATATCTGGCTACAGAACACCCGGACGGTGTCTGGAAAGAATATAATAAAGTTAATGCGGCTGTAAACTCTGATCCATGGCTCAATGAAATGATGCCGGAATTCCTTCCATGGGTAAAAACATACCCGGTATTCACCAAAAGTGTCTATTCCTCCTTTGCCATCCCCGAGGTTGTAAAAGCCGCAAAAAAAGCCCGGCATCTTGTCATCTCCGGCGTAGTAGCAGAATGCTGCGTACTCTCTACTGTGCTTTCTGCCATTGACGCCGGCTGTAAAGTCATTTACCTGACCGATGCCGTAGCCGGACTCAGTGAAGTTTCCCGCAAAGAAACCGAAAACATTATCTCTTACTTTGCTCCGCTCCACACAGTACTCATGACTACAGAAGAATACCTGCTCTCTGATACTCCTAAGTCACACCTCTGCTATAAAGTTTCCGGTCATTAAATCCGAATCTAAAAAAAGACAGGTTCCTTGTGGGCCTGTCTCTTTTTAGGATCTTCCTTACATTTTCTATTTATTTTTTTACTATTTATGTTTTCTATTTACGTTTCCGGTTTATGCTCCCGTTTTCCATTCTGGATCAGGATTTCCTCTTTTGCTGTTAAATTCTTGTCATTTTCTACCATTACATCCCAGTTATAGGGGGCACTTTCCAGCAGGTTCTCTCCCACAGGCATTTCCCCGGACATTTTCTCCCCGGACTGTTCTTCTGCCTGCTTCTCTTCCGCAGCCCGTTCCAGACGCATTTCCGCCCTGGTCTCCTGGCGCACTTGCGGGAAAATAACCTGAGCCTTGAACAGATCGCCGTCAATGGTGATCACAAACTCACCTTTCTGCAGCTGGGTCAGGCTCCGGGCAATGGAAAGTCCTAATCCGCTGCCTTCTGTTGTCCGCGCCACATCTCCTCTGACAAAACGTTCTGTCAGTTCATCCGGGCTGATATTTAACGGCTTTTCCGAAATATTTTTCATAGTGAAAATGGCTTTTCCATCTACAGAAGCCACATCCACATATACCCGGCTGCCTTCCTGGGCATATTTAAAAGCATTGGTATAAAGATTTTCCAGAACACGCCATAATCTGCGCCCATCTGCTCTAATAATGATCATACCATCTGGGAAATCAGAGATGATCTTTAAATGGCGCTGTTCAAAACGCTCTTCAAATTCACCATTGGTCTGCTGTACCAGCTCCACCAGGTCAATATCTGCCATCTCCAGCTTCAGGTTTCCGGAACTTGCCTTGGAAGCTTCCACCAGATCTTCCGTCAGTGTTTTTAAACGCTGGGATTTCTGGTCCAAAACTTCCAGATAGGAAGCGATCTTAGGATCCTGTATCTTCTGGCGTTTTAACAGATCCACATAGTTGATAATGGACGTAAGAGGCGTTTTAATATCATGGGACACATTGGTGATCAGATCCGCTTTCAGGCGTTCGCTCTTTACCTTCTCCTGAAGAGCCGTGTCCAAGCCGCTTCCAATGTTATTAATGTGGTCTCCCACTGTCCGCTCTTTTCCTGTCAGCTTTTTCGTATCCAGACGGAAACCGGTATCGCCTTTTGCAATACAGGTGATCGCATTATTTAAAAGATCCTTCTGCTCCGCTTTCCTGAACAGCTTATGGAATACCCATCCATCCAGACCAACAAATAAAACAGCACATACATAAAAGAGAATACGGAAAGTCAGTTTCTCATCTATATAGGCAAACAGGAATAAAATGCCCCACAGCATTACGCCATTGGCTCCTAAAAACAGAAGATAGCAAAGTCCGATCCCGGCTACAAAACTGGCTTTTGCAATATAATCCTTAGAAGCCTTTACTACCTTTTTTGCAATACTCTTTTTCCACAGGGTATCTGCCTTGTATCTTCTTAAAAGACTGAAACCGCATAGAATACTGCACCCGTAGATGATCACATATTTCAGCAGTTTACTCCAGTATGCCAGGTGTTCTTCGGAGGCAAATAAGCCGATCACCATCATCCCCAGTCTTTTACAGAAGTACAAGATCACAGCTGTCACCACCGCCCACAAAAGGACACAGGTTTCTGTATAGATCCTGTCGATGGGGAAAAGACGGATCTTGCCATCTGCTCCATCTTCATGGCCGGATAAAAGGACCAATGTTACCAGTGTAGCAAAAAATCCTGCAATTCCTACGATCACACCGCCCATTCCCATGATAAACGTGGATCTGGCACTTTTATATTCCCCGGCTTCCTCTGCATAATTATCAGAATAAGGATAGGTAGTATCCACAGAGACCACCATATAATTCTGGTCATTGTCAAAGGGATTCCATGTTTCCAGAAGAGAAGCCGCATTGTCCGGGATCGTTGCAAGATTGCTTTCCATACGAATGGTATTTCCGGGAATGAACAGATATTTTCCAAATCCCCGCAGCTCATCTAAAGACATAGAAGGAACATTGGTATAAACCACTTCTCTTCCATCATTGCTTTTATAGAGGATACGGAAACGGACATTTGTGTTATTGCTGATGAAATTATAATAAATGGTATAATATTTTCCCAACCGGTCCAGGATGTCCAGTGCCATTT
>OFSC01001900.1_pt1 | contig 11918 bp, 7 predicted proteins | sample 1543201 | NCBI WGS metagenome assembly OFSC01 (sample SAMN04209228, study PRJEB22552) | human gut metagenome | biome: gut; material: feces | host: Homo sapiens | place: USA: Oklahoma
CTGTATTGCTTGAAGTATTTCTCGTTTCTATCGGACACAATCTTTATAAATATCATAACAAACAGAAAAAAGCTGCAACTGCCGCATAGGATTTCATAATAGCATTCTTATGGGGTAAGGGGAACTATACCCTTTTTTATGTAATATAACTACTATTATAACCATAAGCAAAAGGACGCATGAAAAAACTCTCGTTTTTTCACACGCCCTGTTTTTCAGATTGGAAATGTGTTCTTTAGAATGGCCATTCATGACTTCTTCATAAGTTATGCTTCTTCTTGGAGAATTCGTTGCCAGTAAAAATCGTGGTACCTACTTTTCACTTATTTACAAAAGTTTCTTAGAGAAACGTCAGGAATCATATGAAAATAAAATAAGCCAGTGTTACAAGACTGATATACTCGCAACACCGGCTTAGATTTTCTATTATTCATTTGTTTTTAATTTTTCTAAAATAGTCAATACGTCTAGCTGAGTCGGAGTAAACTTTACTCCTCTTTTCAGCATTTTAAGAACCTTCTTCGCTTTCCTGCTTTTTCTTTATTCTCAACATTTTTTTGTATTTATCTATTCTGCTTGATAATGGTATCATCCAAAATATTCCCTTATCAGAATCCTCAAAGCAATAATAATGAGGTCTTTTTCCTCCTTATTTCCTTTAAGATATGGATCAGGCATGTCCGTAAAAAAATTATCTTTTATAATATAGAATCCCGTCTTTTTCATTATCTTGTCCTCATTATAATGTATATAGAAAAATCCTCCGCCTTACGGCGAAGGAGTAAACTTTCAACCCAACCACTTATATACCGCATATTGGTCAGCGGTAAACTTTCTTTGTACACATATTCTAACAAGTACAAAGAGAAAAGTCAAGATGGCTTCCCACTATTACAGGGTTGTTTCATGAACTATCCATGGGCAGATCTAACTTATTGCATCCTTGCTATCACATCTCTCATATTGTTTCTGATTCATTGGTCATGTAAAAAAGCGCAAATTAACTCTATATCCCTTTACAGGACCTTTTTTCAGAGGTATTCTTTTTATATAGTCAATAGAGACTGGCTATGCCTTGAAACACATACCGTTCCCGCAAAGCGGCATTGTCACAAAAGCAGTCCATCATTTCTGTCATTATATTTGCCAGACCCGTCTCGTACATTGCCAGACGCAGGATGTTGTATGCGTATTTTCTGATGAGCGACAGGTTGTTCCGGGACTTTTTGGCTGGCGAGCGGTCTTCCCTAAATGTATCGTCCAGCACATGATGGAGCCGGTTCTCTATTGACCAGTGCATTCTTTTTATGCTTCCCAGCTCCTCTGCTGTAAGGATCAGGTCTGATATCAGTGCCGTACACTGGACATCTTTCCCGGCTCCCTCTCCAGCAGAAGGAGCTGGGATTCTTCTGGAGCCTTTTTCCAAAAACTCTTCCTTCGACGGCGTCACATCATTCCCCTGGCTGTCTTTTTCCTTGGGTATCCTCACCTGCTTGATCCGCCCAATACTTTGAACGTGCGGCCATTCTTTTTGGCTTTTGGTCAGATTTGAAGCGTCTTTACATATCTGGCAAGTCCTATACTCATTTCTGTCCCGGTTTTTTTCCATCTGGCTGATTTCTTCGTATTTCTCAAGGAACTCCTTCATCCCAGGATCCATAGCTTCGCCTTTTTTTCTTTTGAGATCTTCCGCCCCCAGTTTATCCATGAACGTATGAATCTCCTCATAGGCCTCCGGCTGATTTTTCTTTACTGTTAACACAAAATGTCCTCCCTGTTCATGAATCTGTTCCATGATTGCAGTCTGTGTCCCAACAGCATCAATCGTTACAATGCTCCCGCTGATATCCAGAAGCTTTAATAATTCAGGAATCGCCGTAATCTCATTCGTCTTTGAATCTACCGGAAGCTGTGCAAGTATCAATCCCCGGACCGTTTCCACTACATTCAGCAGCATCGGGGTTGTCTCACCTTTCGTTTTTTCCGTTGCACCGCACAATGCTTTCCCATCAATAGCTAGATGGGTATTTCTGGATTCCACGATCTCGCCAATCCACTCCATAAAAGCATACAAAGCTAATTCCTCATCAATGCCATTCAACATCCGGGTAATAGTGGAAGGCGAGGCGATCCCGTATTTTAAGTTCATATGCTTCCGCAGCTCTTCCAAGTGGGTTTTGCACCATTTCAGGCTCCTGCGGATCGTTGTCCGGCCACAAAGGAATCCGAGGGTGACGCATACCAGCATTTCTCCAAGATCGTGTCTTTTCTCTCTGCCGCACCGATAATCCGGAATCTGCCTGAAATAATGGATCAATTTTTCTGTCAGAACAGTCTTTTCAGCACATTTCCAATGCCACCTGTATTTTCTCCAGGAGTCTCCGTTGCCCCTCATTCACTTTCGAAATGATTTCCGTTTTATCCAGGCATACTAAATAGATGGTCTCTAACTGATGTAATTCTTCCAGGCCAATGCCCTGTTTTTTATAAATTCTGCGGGACAGGGACGCTGTCTGGGCTGCAAACTGATATCGGAAATCCGATTCTTTTTTCATCACTCGTGTTTTCTGGATATAAGAGGTTGGAGACTGTTTTAGAAGAATAATGGAAAGTACATCCTGCCAGTCATCCCCCAACGGTTTTTTCCAATCATCCGGACACAACTCCCAGACGGCTTTTGAAAATCCGTATTCCCATACTTCTGCATCTGTCAAAGATACTTTTCTTTTATTGCTTTGTATTACTCCTTCCGGAGTAATCACGCCGATATAGGTATCGACTGGCTGCGGATACTTTTTCCCTTTCACGCGCCGGGATGTTCTTTTATAGAGATAATACGAATCTCCTTTTTTCTTCACGGTAGTTCCTTTGATCCGATACTTCTGAACCCAATCCGGGTACTTTTTCTCAGTTACTGGCATAATATCCTCCTTTCTGTATAGGTGCAATACACCTATACCATATAGATATTATACCTCTACAGGCACAAAAAATCAAGAGTTACACATGTTTTGTATAACATGCATAACCCCCGATAAAATCTGATCTTTTTATGTTTTTAAAAATCCTTCATGAAATAACCCTGCCACTATTATTTTATGCAGATTCATCTTCAAATATTCCATCATTTCTTATACATCCAATGAACCAATATATTTACCATTATACTTGTTAGATTTCTTTTTGTCTTTAAAAAAATCTACAGAATAATTTTCGTTTGAAACATAAACATCCATAATACCGTACTCTCCTAATTGTTTATCTGATCTTATAATAAATTGCAACTGTTCTCACTATAACACTATATCTTTCTTTTTCGATTGATACGATCTATCTCTTCTTTGATAATATTTCCTAAAGACTTTGCATCAACTTCTACATTCTCAGCTGCTACTGATTTATCTGCAAATGCATTAAATACCGCTTGTTTTTCAGCTAACATTTCCATAATTCTTTCATCAATAGTATTGTCGCATAGAAGTCGGTATACCAAAACATTTCTTGCTTGTCCCATGCGATAAGCTCTTGAAATAGCCTGATTTTCTATTGACGGTTTTAATTGTGGCTCACAAAAAATAACCACACTCGCTGACTGAATATTTAATCCTGTTCCACCTGCGATAATCTGTGAAACTAAAACTTTTCCTGCCGGTGCATTATCAAACTCATCAATAATCTCTTGTCTTCTAACTGGTGTTACTGAACCGTTGATTGGCTCTGTACATTGATTTCCAAGCAGACTTGAAATTTTCTCTATTACATCCAGATAAAAGGAAAAAACAATTACTTTCCTACCTTCTTCTTTTGCCTGTTCAATAATTTCAAGCATTCTTGTAGCCTTACTTGATTTTCTTAGATCACTCACATTCCAAGACACTCTGCGCACTGCATTAAAGTTATTTCCAGAAGATAAAATTGCGTTTTCATATTCTAATTCTTCCTCTAATCCAAGCTGACACCATTCTTCATTTTCAAGTAAGTCTGGTAATTCTGTTAAAACATCTTCACGTTTTCTTCTGTAATATACAGATGCAACTTTTTCTCTAAATTGTGGAGCTGATGACAGCATTTTCATTCCCTGAACTTCTTTAGCAATTTCCGGCTGTAAAATTTCAATCAAATTCGTCATTTCTTCCACTTTATTTTCCAGTGCAGTACCCGTCATAAATAATAATCTGTCCGCGTAGCTGCTCAAACGTTTCGTATTAATTGATCTGCGAGCATCAGGATTTTTAATATAATGAGCTTCATCAACAACCAACAATGAATATCTAAATTTATCAGGAAGTTCAAAGTAAGAAGTTGTTTCATATGTAGTTACCGCAACGCCTCCTGTTTTTATCCATTCCTGAAGTGCTGCATTTCTTCCGCTCCCATGCACTTTTATTGCTCGTAATTTACTAAACTTTTGAACCTCTCGACACCAATTGATAATTACACTCGCTGGACACAAAACAACGAAATGTGTTGCACCAGTATTTTTCAAAGAGACCATTGTTGCAATCGCCTGTATAGTTTTTCCAAGTCCCATCTCATCTCCCAAGAGAACTTTTCCTTGGTGAAGTATATATTTAACTCCCCATTCCTGATACCTACGCAATTCGCATAATAAGCCGTCCGGGAAAAAACATTCATCCTGAACTTCTCGTGCCAATTGCTCCGGAAGACCATATACAGAATCTTGATTTCCTAACATTCCTGGAACCGTATTCTCTAATATATTGGTAAAACGGATTGGTTGTTTTTGAAATTCATCCCATGTCTCTTCATCAGAAATTCGATCTAGGTTTCGATTTTCATTTTCTAATGAATAGATCTTTTCTCCATATTTGCTATTTATCTTTTTCTGTAGCTGTTCATAACTTTCAATAGCTAGCTGCTTTTTTTCAGAAGAAGCAAAGATCCAACGAAAAAAGCTTGTTGCAACTTGGATATTCTCTAACTCCATTTCTATTTCTTCTTTATTCTGATCATATAGTTTTGCTGATTCACTACTGATTTGCTTTGCCCTTTGATATTTGGAAACAGCCATAACAAGCTTTGTTGTATAAGGCGTTCTATTATCCGCACTTAATTTCAATTTGGTCGTCTTTGATGCTGTATCTGCTACATCTGATACAATATGCTTAATTCGATAGGCACCATCTTCACTTATTCCACGAATCGCAGATATCTGATACATTGAGGCAGTAAAAACATCTGCATAATTGGTAAATCCATTTTCTCGTAAGGCTTTTACCCGAATTCCTTTCCTATCCCTATTTACTTCTTCAATCGGAATCTCCTTTAAAATTTTCAAAACTTCAGAAGCCGAGTAATGTTCGGTTGCTTTTTTAATCTCATAATTGTATTTTTCTTCCGCCTCTTGAAATTCTAAAATTCTATTCTTTATTTCTCTATGCTGAAAATCTATTTTTTTTGCATCAGAAAATGAAAATGTTTTCTTTTGTTTCATTTCTATATCTAACCTTTCTATCAATCAGCTATTTTCCTGAAGATAATACCACACATTTCCCTTATAGATAACAGCATAAGCAGCCTTTCACGAACTAATTAATTTATAATCCAGATAATGTCCTCATAACCAGATCAACATCTTTATTCTCCAACTCTTGAATAATGTGCAAGTATGTTTTCTGTGTAGTTGTCATACTAGCATGCCCTAACCTTCTTGCTACACTGGCAATTGAAACACCTGCAAAAAGTAATAATGAAGCATGCGTATGTCTAAGACCATGAATCGAAATCTCAGATATTCCACATGCTTTACAATGTCTGGTAAGGACATCATTCACAGTTGAATTATAAATCTTTGAATCACCTACAAAAATCGGTTGATCTTCTGGAAGATTTTTTGTAAGTTCTGAAAATTTAACCACAATCTGCCAGTCAATCTGAATTTTTCTCACAGAAGATTTATTCTTCGTTGGAAGGAAGCCTCCATCCCCTTTGTAATCCCATGTCTTGCTAATTGATAGTGTCTGTCTTGCAAAATCAAAATCTGCCGGTGTGATTGCAAGAGCTTCTGAAAATCTCATTCCTGTTTTAGCAACTAATAAAATAAACCAATCCCAATTTACAGTTTCCTTGATATCTAAATCTGCAATCAATGTATGAAGTTCAAATTGATTGAGGTATTTAATCTTTTTTACTCTTGGTGACTTCCCTTTAATAATCGCTTTTCTGGTTGGATCTCTTTCAATCAGACCATCATCAACAGCATCCAGAATGGCTCCTTTCAGCTGATGATGAAAGTCTAATGTAGTCTGCCTTTCATGATCTTTAGCATAATCGTTTAACAGTTTTTGATACGCAGTTCTCGTAAGTTCTGACACCTTTAATCGTGGAGCAAGCTTTTCAACCCATTTGTGTGTCATTAAATACTTTGCCATTGTTGCTTCTCTGATTGCGCCTCTCTTATAAACCTCAATCCACTGCTGATAATATTCACAAAATAATTGTTCCTTGTTTACACTGTTCTGCATAAGTTATCTCCTCTCTCGAAACTGCTTATGCTGATATAAACAATTAACATGTTTCAGTACAAATTATGAAACTGTAATTAATGGTTTAATTTCCTCATCCAATATTTTTCTCAACTCTGCCATACACTGAGAATAATATTTAAACTTCGGCAATGCCTTTTCCTGTGATTCTTTATATCGCGTATAATCAATTGTTGACTTAATTACACTTTCGTTTGGAATTTCCCCATTTCTATAATGCAATGCAGCATACATTACATCATCTTTTGATGCATACCAGGTAACGCAAAAATCAGTAACCACTTGATTGATACAATCATGTTTCATGTTCTCAACAATGTTCATAATTGACTGACCTTTATATTTATTCTCATCCTGCTCAATTTCATTTACCAAAGTAGTCATAATATCTGCCACTTTCGGATTATCTTTACGCATCTCCTCAATATACTGCTTCACTTCATCAATTTGTTTCTGACGTTCTTCCGGTGTAACCGCCTCTGTATCTTCATCTGGTGTAACAATGTTCTGAATTAGATTAATGATATACTCATAATCAATCTTTGTGCTGCTATATGCCATTAACTCATAATCTGTATCAACTGTTTCTTCTGCTTCCGGTGGTGTCTGTGTGTCGTCCGGCTCAGCCAGTTTAATTTTGGTCATAGCATTCTGGTAATGTCCCACATAATCTTCATATTCTTCTTCTGTAATACCATAATCTTCAAGCATGCTTTCATCGTACTGTGTAAATGATTTGATCTGCGCAAATAATCTGTCAAATGTCTGAAATGCTTTCGCAAATACCTTCAGTTCTTTCAACGACATATCCGTTTCTTCATCCGGTGTCTCTGCAACCGCTTTTAATGCTGAAAGTGCTCTCTTAAATGCTGGCTCTACTTTATCCCATTCAGCCAGCAATGCAACTTCTGTACTTCCAGCAGAATATAATTTCACCGCATTATCAACACATTCTTTAAACAATACCGGAGCCTGGAATGTAACAATCTGTCCATAAGCCTTATTCGGATCAAAAATACGATTTGTTCTTGAAAATGCCTGAATCAGATCATGTGGTCCCATTGGCTGTCGATCTATAAATATTGTAGATAAGCATGGAGCATCAAATCCTGTCAACAAACGGTCTACCACAATTACTAAATCCAGTTGTCTATTTCTGCTCTTATACTTTTTGTCTTTTCGTGCCAATCGTTTATTCAAATTTTCATTGTAACTTTGGATTTGAGAAAGATCGAATTTTGTACCAAACATTTCATTATAATCATTTAATGACTTCTGCATCTTTTCTTGATTTACATGCGATCCTTCTTCATTTTCTGTTACAGAATATGTAATAGCAAATTTAGGATAATCAGGAAGAACCTGTCTCATTCTTTCATCGATTTCTAAATCTGTTTCACCATTTTTCACTTTGCTCAACAACTCATAATACTTCTGTGCCAGTTGAATTGAACTTGTTGTAAGAATCGCCTCATATGTCTGCCCCTTACCATTTTGAAGACCAAATTTCTGGTAAGATTTATTTAAAATAATATCTAACACTCGTAGCATATGTGTCTCATTATCATAGAGACTCGGATCTGTCTCATCTTCCATGTTCTTTGGACCGTTATGTTCAACTTGGAATCCAAGAACTGCATTGTCTTTAATTGCATTCTGTATCGTATACTTATGAAGACATTTTCCATATAGTTCTTCTGTTGTTCTTGGCAAATCTCCCATCTGTGCATATGGATTCTCGGCAAATCTAGGAGTTCCTGTAAAACCAAACCATAACGATCTTCCAAAAAATCGTTCTAATTCTCGCTTTGTTTTCGGTGTAACTGCACGATGACATTCATCCACTACAAATGCAATCTTCAGATTTTTGATTTTATTGTATTCTGGCGTGTCCTCTTGCAGTCTTTTAGTAACCAGTATCTGCATCTTCTGGATTGTTGTAACAATCACTTTTCGGTCACCAGACTTCAATTTTTTCTTCAAATCGTTGACGTTGTCCGTCTTATCAACAGCAATCACATCGTTGTTTGCATATGCCTGAAATGCATTCGATGTCTGGGTATCAAGATCCTTCCGGTCAATTAAGAAGATTGTTTTATCAAGTGAAGGGATATCCATCAGCAGATTTCGGGTTGCCTTATAGGAGGTCAACGTCTTTCCAGATCCAGTAGTGTGCCACACAAAACCTGATTTTCCTGTTTTGGATGCTTCACGTATTGATTCAATTGCATGAATCTGATACGGTCGTAAAATAATCAATCTCTTTGCATCTCTGTCTAAAACTGTATATCTCGCGATCATTTCATGCGCTTCTGGAATACGGAGTACACTCTTTGCAAAGTCAAGATAATCCGACACCGGATTATTCTTCTCGTCAACCCAGCCACTCATAAATTTAGCATTCAGGTCGGTATCACTTGCTGAAGCAAAATATTTCGTATCAACACCATTACTAACAACAAACATTTGAACCGCTGAAAAAATACCTGTAAATTTCCCTTCACTAATATATTTCTTTATCTGGTGAAATCCCTCCATATACGAATGCTGTCTATTTTTCAGCTCTATATGAATCATCGGAAGTCCATTTATCATCAATGTAACATCAAATCTTCTATTTCGTGAAACCGTATAGTAATCATCTTCATCCTTTAATGCACTATACTGGTTTATTACTTCATAAACACTGCTCCCTCCTGCAATATGTTCATGGTTCATAACAACTAAATGAAGTTTCTCTGTATCACGCTGAACGTGCACCATTACCTTTCCATTTTCCCCTACTAACCATTCGCCAGCTTTATAGAAAGACGAAAACTGTAACTGGTTCTTTACCTGCTCAAATTCTGCATCAGATAAAGATTCTCCATTCAACCGATCCTTATTGTTCTGTTCAAGAATATATTTAAAGTTTCTCCATAGATCCTCCTCTGTCTTCAAATCTTCTCGATATGTCCATTGAGAATCTCCATAAGCCAATTGGTCAATCAATTTTTCTTCAATTACTCTCTCTAATTCTGGCATTAACTTAGCCTCCTTCGTATTTTTGTTTTTAATCAATATATTTAATAATGAATAGTACTTACACTGTATTACTGTGAAGAGCTTCGTTCCATTTATGACAAATAACTTATGATGGTGAAGAGTGATGAGGTTGTCAATGTTACAGAAATAGCCCGCAATCACTTTCTGTTCTTCATATTTTGGAACATCAACTATAAATTCCTGCATATCTGACGCAAGGATATGTTTTATGGTATTACCAGTCGTAATATTATCTATTTTCTTCTTAGCTTTATCAGTCTGATATTCATAATTCAAAAAGTAAGGCTCAATTTCTTCTTTTGGATTTCTAAACATGATTAAGGCATGAGCCGCTGTATTGTCCAATTCTTCAGGGATTACAGCTGCATGTCCAACATGGCCAGACTGAACCATAACCATATCTCCGGTATGTAACCATTTGTCTTTTTGCTTTTCATAGAATTCGTCATTTATGAAAATCTCAGAGTTATGATTTATCTGTCCATCTTTTACATTATTAGATTCCAGATAAAAATGTCCTTGTTCTGCATAGTATGGAGTAGCTGTTCCTACAAATGCATTTCCAATCGAACCATATATATCCCCTAACTTACGCTGTTCCCAATCATCGGTATATCCTTTAAATCTAATCGTAGGTTTTGCCATATCTTTATCCCTCCATCTTTCCGATCAGATCATTTAATGAAGTCATTACTGAAGCATCTGATGATGTTAAATCTTTCAAAAGTGATAAAAATTCCCCTTGTACCTGTCCTAATTCTTCATCTGTCTTCTTCATATCCACTAGAAGCGCATTGAGATCAACTTCTTCCTCTTTTTCAAAGTTATCTACATAACGAGGAATATTGAGGTTAAAATCATTTTTTTCAATATCTTCGAACGTTGCAAGATAAGATTCTTTCTCAACAGTTTCTCTCTTTGTATACAGATCCAATACTTCTTCAATATGCTCATCTGTCATTTCATTCTGCTTCTTGCCCTTGTTGAATTTTTTAGATGCATCAATAAATAAAACATCTCTTCCATCTCTATGCTTCTTTAATACAATAATACATGTTGGGATTGATGTATTGTAAAATAAGTTGGCCGGAAGTCCAATTACTGCATAGATATTACCAGAGCGAAGTAACTTTTCTCTGATTTTCCCCTCGGCAGCTCCGCGGAATAATACTCCATGCGGCAATACGATTGCCATTGTTCCGTTATTTTTCAAATGATATAATCCATGAAGAAGAAATGCATAATCAGCCTTTGATTTTGGTGCAAGTACTCCATAATCACTGAATCTTTCATCCTGCAAAAATCCAGATGATGCACTCCATTTCGCTGAATATGGTGGATTCATAAGTACCATGTTAAAATCTGTGTCTTCATCTGTTGGCCAATCCGCATCTAATGTATCACCATTTCGAAGATTCTGATTTTCTGCCTTAACTCCATGGAGAAACATATTCATTCTGGCAAGATTATACGTCGATGTATTGAGTTCCTGTCCATAATACTTGATATATTCCGGATCTCCTGAATATTTCTTTGCATTCAAAAGAAGAGAGCCTGATCCCATACATGGATCATATACAGATAATCCCTTCTTATCTTCCTGACCTGCAATAGCTATCTTAGTTAAAATCTTTGAAACAGCCTGCGGTGTATAGAATTCTCCTGCTTTTTTTCCTGTTTCAGAAGCAAACCAGCCAATCATAGCTTCATAAGCATTTCCTAATATTTCAGCATCTGAATTCAAAAGATCAGCAGTATCAATCACTTTAATCAAACTCGCAACAGTATCACTCTGTTTCTGATCACCCGTACCAAGTCTATTAGAATATAAATCTAAATCTGCAAACAAATCTGCAAAGATAGGATCACTCTGCTCAATATTATTAAATGCTTTCTGCAACTGCTCACGATTGAAAGAATTGTTCTTTGCTGCTTCTGCAAAATATGTATATGTCAAATCTGGTTCAATCACATAATGACATTCTTCTTCAAGCTGTTCCTTTAACTCCTCTGCACTTTCATCTTCTAACGCTTCTCTATATGCATCTAAAGCAGCTCTAAGTGTCTCTGGTTTTTCATCATAAAGTAAATCATATACCTTAATCAGAAATGAATCTGATAAGTATTTATAAAAAACAATCCCTAACAGATAGTTCTTATATTCATTTGCATCCATTTTTGAACGAAGAACATCTGCACCACTCCATAATACACTTGTCAAATCTTTGCTGTTTTCAATATCTGCCATATCATTTTTCCTCCGTCTTTGATACTTGTATTCCAAGCATTCATACAAAATATCAATATTAATATAAATTATATATATCTTTTTAACTATCTTTTTATATCTTCTTAAATGTCCGCAAA
>OFSC01001905.1_pt1 | contig 11895 bp, 11 predicted proteins | sample 1543201 | NCBI WGS metagenome assembly OFSC01 (sample SAMN04209228, study PRJEB22552) | human gut metagenome | biome: gut; material: feces | host: Homo sapiens | place: USA: Oklahoma
CAAGCTTTACTGCCTGCACTTTGTACTCATTTTCATATTGTTTATTTTCTGACATTCCTTTTTCCTCCATTTCTTCCTTTTCCTATTTTATTCCTTTGAGGTTAGGGTGTCAAGTTTTATTATACTACATCACGGCAGCAGTTGTCAGAAATGGCAGACAAAGACAGAAACCACTACTGTAACAACTAAGGTAACTACAACTGTAACAACAACGACCAAAGCAACCACAAATACGACAACAGCCGCAGCAACTAGCACCACTACTGCAACTACTACAGAACCGCCTGTGATTTCCGGTGACATCAATGCAGACGGCAAAACGAATCTGGCAGATGTGGTGCTGCTGCAAAAATGGCTGTTGGGATTTCCTGAAACAAAACTTGCCAACTGGCAGACAGGGGATCTGAATGCAGATAGAATTCTGAACGGATTCGATCTTTGCCTGCTGCGAAATAATGTGATATAGCTACCTGTACACTTTTGTGCAGTATTTCCTTTGCACAGAATAATTCCTGTTCGTACCTGCCGAACAGGCATGCAGCAGAATATCAATTTTCCGGCGATGACAAACGATTCGCTTACTCATGCTTTCCATGAAAATCGTCCCGCATTTCCAGCCGTCGCTGAGATGCTGCCGTCTGTCCTACGGAGTGCAGCAGTTCTGTCAGCATCTTCTGCATAAACCGGCGGGTTTCCGGCTGCATGTCTGTCCATGCACGGAGCACACCAGAGAGTGTTCCTGCACCGCCGCCGATCAGATCTTGTATGGTATGGGCATTGGTTTCACTTTGCAGAATGTGGAAAATGGCATCGGTCAGCTTTTCTCGCTCCTCCGGTTTCATGCCCAGGATCCACTGCCGCAGCGAGGAATCCAGCAGCTTACTGGTGTTGGTGGTATCCTCGGAATAGTACCAGTCATTCCGGATCACACACCACGAGTATGGATCGTGCTGCAAAAAACCTTTTTGTGTGCTGTAAACTACCTGATATTCCTCGTCATGCTCCAGCAGCATGCCTACTACAGAAGCTTGTGGAACAAAGGTATACACTCGTTCCTGCAATTGCTGAAACTGCGGCTCGGCAAACAGGTCTGTCACAAAGCCTGGTCCGTCATTGTTATAGACTGCACGAATCCGCGGGAAGTCCTCCGGCTGCATCTGGACTGCTGCATAGACTGCCAAATTGCCGCCTTTGGAGTGTCCGCCCACATAGACGTTGGAAAATCCCAGCGACAAAATTCCACGCAGATACGCCGCCGCTGCTGCCTGTGACGGCACATAGGGCAAAAAAGACAAGTTGAAATCTTCCCGCCAGCCAGTCAGTGTGTTGTCTGTGCCACGGAATGCCACATAAACGGTATCACTGTCCAGCAGAAATGCAGTGGCGGAAAATTGCTGCTGCTGGGTTTCGCTGAACTGTTCTGCATAACGGAATAAACGCACTTCTCCGAAACGCCGGCTGGCTGCGGTCTGCCGAAGCAGGTCGCGGTCAGTTTCTACCCGTACTTTCTGTTCTGCGGCAGGACGGTGTTCCCAGAGCCTTGCTGCATCCCGCAGAGAAATCGATTCCGCTGCGGTAAAACCTTCTGCGATGCCATCCCAGTTCAGATAAGACAGGCAGCAGAAAATCAGATTGTCCACGTGACAGAAAGGCGATTGTTGCATGGTCAGATCATCCCGCCACTGGCAATAGGTAAAGATATTTGCATCATACGTGGTTTTCATTGCAGTCACCTCAAAATCCATTTTGTTTCAGCTTTTGTACCAGCTGGCTGTACCATTCCCGCACATCAAAGTCCGGAATATTTTCCCGATTCAGGTCGATCATATCCCCGTGGGAAACTCCCCGCCGCTTAGTTTCAGGCACCATGAGAAAAGGTGCCCACTCCAGCTTTGCCGATACAACCGGTACCAGGCCGTCGTTCTCTCCAGCTTTTCGCCGGTTCAGGAAATATCCCAGCCACAGCGGGAACGGGGCGGAAAATGCACTGCGCATCCTGGACATCACCGCCTGATAATAGACACCGGAAATAGGGGGATGTTCTGTATGAAATTTTTGACAGTTTTCGGCAGTCAATTCCCGCACACCAGCCAGAAAATCCGGATTCTGATCTCCCAGTTTTGTAAACAGCCGGTTATACTTTGCTGCGATCCATCGTGCCACACCTGCCGGCACCTTTTGCAATAGATCGTCCACAAAGGCACAGCCATGATGCGGCGTATTGATCGTTGTCAGAGAAGCCACATACTTCGCCGCACCATATTCCTGCATGGCACAGCGGCAGTCCAGACCGCCCTTGGAATGGGCAATGACGTTGACCTTTTCCGCACCAGTTTCAGCAATAACAGACTGAATTTGTGCTGCCAGTTCCTTGGCACTGACGGAAATCGATTGTGCTGACTGCTGTTTCCCGTAAAAAATAGTTGCTCCGTTTCGAATCAGTTCTGCCGGAATCCGTCCCCAGTAATTGAAAAATTGCCAGTCCCGAAAAAAGATGCCGTGCACCAGCAAAATAGGGTATTTAGTCTTGCAGATCTCTGATTCTTTTCGCATAACATTACATTCGGCTTTGGCACACTCCAGCTGCAATTCCCGTTTGGCAGTACGATAGACATGCCCCACCAGAAACAAATTTAGCAGTGGCACCCACCAGAGAAAAAAGAGGGCAACATGCCACGGCAGTTTCACCTGTGTGGAGTGCAGTGCAATATGCAGCAGTCCCTGAAATACTATGAACCAGCAGAGCAGAGAGAACACGCCCAGATCGATCAGCAGAATTACCCAGAACAATTTCACGCCCCAAAAAAGTGCACCGGCAGTGAGAAGTTCCAGACAAAACCAGACAGTGCTGGTGCGGAGCAGATCACAGCCGTGTGCCAATGAAGCCAGCTTCTTTTCTCCTGCTATGGTATGCACATGGGCAAACTGGAAGAACAGGAACAGGATACCGCACAAGATGCCGACAAGAATTTTCCAACCGACAGCGGCGTGCCATATGGCAAAAATGGCTGTCAGATTTCCTGTGACCCAAAATGTCACCAGCCGAAGCAGGCGAAAGCCTAACGAATTCTTTTTCATCTGTATTCCTCTCTGTTCAGACATTTTTCATGTCCTATTGCAAAAAACCGGACCGGCAGTGCTGCCTAGTCCGGTTTTTTCTTTATTTATCAATATGGTTTTGTTCCTAGAAAATCAATCATAGAAACCATCATCTGGAGCCGGAATCGTTTCTTCCGGAACAGAAGGTGCCGCAGTAACTACTGGTGCCTGTGTAACAACAGGAGCATTTGTAGCCGGCGGCTGTGTCGCTGCCGGAGTGGTGTATCGGGGTTTTGTTGCGTTACTGGTATTATTGTTGTAGTATGCCCGTGTGGTCACTGCCGGCTGATAGCTGTTGTCTGTATCGTCATCATATGAACCGTAGTTGTTATACGTATCATCATCTTCATAGACTGCCTGTGTGCCATAGGTTTTCGCAGTCGTAATAGTTTCTGTAGTGACACGATTGGCATCGGTGGTCTTTCGCTCAAATTTAGTAGAAACTGCTGACACCGTGGTTTCGCTGGTGATCTGGGTTTCTTCTGTGGAAGCCACAGTTACCACCAGAGAATCATTGACGTTGTTGGCAGAACTGCTTTCTTGAATCGGACAGAGCATCAAAAAAATCAAGATCAGCATTGTCAATATCACAAAGCTGGAGCAGGTGATCAGCGTGATTTTGGTGGGGTGTGACAAATTTGCAAAGAAGTTTTTCATATTCCAAAACCTTTCTGAAAAAGAAAATTTTACTGTTTTTACGCAAAGACATTTCACTTTATTATAATGGATTTTTCCGGAAAAGTCAAGCCTTTCTGCAATACTAGTGAAAATACAACAAATGAGATAATTTTCACCAAAGCATTGAGATAAAATTTGTGCACAAGTACAATTTTAAAAAAAAGCTTGCTTTTCTTTGTAAAATGTGATATAATACAAAGTGTTGTATCGTCGTTGGATTTGACGATTCTTATGCACTGATTTGGAGAGTTATCGAAGTGGTCATAACGAGCTGCACTCGAAATGCAGTTGTCCGAAAGGGCACGTGGGTTCGAATCCCACACTCTCCGCCATGTTTTTCAAAAAGCCACGCAGTTTCGACTTTGTTTGAAATTGTGTGGCTTTTTAGTCTTGTTTGCAATATTGTGCACGCATTTTCATATTTTACGACCAAGTGCTGATATTTTGCATAAAGCATCTATTTATAAAACTTATAAAGCGGGAAAATCATTAAAGCAGCTTACATTTTTCACAAATTGTGCAATGAAACAAGAAAAAAACTGTTGACTTTTTCTTGAAAATCGCGTATAATGAAGATAATCGAATAAAGGCATTCCGATCAAATCATTTTGGAAAGGAAAGGGATTAAATTAAATGAAACGATTTTCCAAAGGAAGCAAACGACTGCTTTCCGTCTTGCTCAGCGGTGCTATGCTGGCAGGGACATGCAGTTCTGTAGCCGTGGGAGCTGCGGACGAAAAAGAAGCGAATTTTGCACGGGCACTGCAATATTCCATCTATTTTTACGACGGCAATATGTGCGGCACAGAAGTACAGGACAACAACCGCTACACTTGGCGTGGCAACTGCCATACCTATGATGCTCAGGTTGCCATGAACTCCACCGCCACCAATTTAAGTGCCGATTTCCTCACCAAGTATAAAGATATACTGGATCCGGACGGGGACGGCTACATCGATGTTGCCGGCGGTTTCCATGATGCCGGCGACCATGTAAAATTCGGTATGCCGGAGAACTACTCTGCAGCAACACTGGGCTGGGGCTATTACGAATTCCGTGATGCTTACCAGAAAACTGGTCAGGACGACCATATCGAAACTATTCTGCGGTACTTTAACGACTATCTGATGAAGTGTACCTTCTTGGATTCCAACGGTGACGTGATTGCACATTGCTATCAGGTAGGCGACGGTGACATTGACCACGCTTACTGGAACGCACCGGAATTGGATGAAATGGATCGTCCGGCATTTTTCCTCACCGGCGATAAGCCACAGACAGACTATGTTGCTTCTGCCGCTGCTTCGCTGGCGATCAACTACCTGAACTTCAAGGACACCGATCCGGAATATGCACAGAAGTCGCTGGACTATGCAACAGCACTGTATAAATTCGCAGAAACTCACGAAAAGCAGCTGAGCGACAACGGCGACGGTCCGAAGGCTTATTACAATTCGTCCAAGTGGGAAGACGATTACTGCTGGGCTTCTGCATGGATGTACAAGATCACCGGCGATCACCACTATCTGGAACAAATCTTCCCGTACTACGACTACTATGCAGCACCCTGCTATGTCTACTGCTGGAACGATGTCTGGGGCGGCGTGCAGTGTATTCTGGGCGAGATCACCAGCGAGCAGTACCCGAACTTCATTGACGAATACAAGAAAGCTGCCGGAAAGAGCCCCTACGAGGAAATGAACTGCTGGAGTTCCGTAGCAGAAGCCCTGAACAAATACATGACTGGCGGCGTGGGAACCATTACACCGGCTGGTTATTTCTGGCTGAACACATGGGGCTCCGCACGATACAATGCGGCGGCTCAGATGATGGCGTTGGTATACGATAAATATAACAACAACGGAAAGCCCGGCGAATACAGCGAATGGGCAAAGGGACAGATGGAATATCTGCTGGGGGATAACCCCATGAACCGTGCCTATGAAGTCGGCTACGATGAAACCGCAGCGAAATTCCCGCACCACCGTGCAGCTTCCGGTCTGACAAAGTGTGAGGACACCGACGAGCAGAAGCATGTGCTCTATGGTGCACTGGTCGGCGGTCCGGATGCACAGGATAAGCATAACGACATTACCGCAGACTGGATCTATAACGAAGTTACCATTGACTATAACGCTGCTTTTGTAGGAGCGTGTGCCGGTCTGTATGATTACTATGGTACAGATGCAATGGAGATCACACCGGATTTCCCGCCGGAAGATAAGAACAGCGGCAGTGATAACGGCGGCAACGATTTCTGGGTAGATGCTTATGCGGTAGACGACGTACAGACTTCCGGTGCCGGCGTGACAAAGCTTGCCATTCAGATGCGTACCAATTCTATCACACCCAAGACCGACCTGTCCATGCGGTATTATTTCAGTATCGCAGAAATGGAAAACAAATCCAATATCAGCAAAGTTACCGGCAATGAGTTGTACGATCAGGCAAGCGTAGAAGCTGCTCCGGCAGACGGCGTGATCTCCGGTCCGTACCAGTACGATGCTTCTTACGATCCGGATATTTACTATGTAGAAGTAAAGTGGGACGGCTATAAAATTGCCAACTCCAACAAGAAATATCAGTTCACCGTGGGCTTGTACTACGGCGAAAAGTGGGACCCCACCAACGACTGGAGTTATCAGGGCATCACCAAGTGCAAGGATACTTATCAGGACGGCTCTGAAACCAGAACCGATTACATTTGTGTATACTCCAATGGAGAACTGGTAGGCGGCATTGAACCGAATGGCAACAAGCCGGCAGTTACCACCACCACAACACCTGCGGAAACCACGATCACTACCACTAAAACTACTACTGTAACAACAGCAAAAACAACTGCAACGACCAAAGCTACCAGTGCCTCTGCGGAAACTACCACAACGGAGCAGACATCATCCGCTGCACCTTCCACAGATACAACCGAAACCACTGCAACCACTACAAAAACCTCGGAAAGCGGTTCTGATGTCACACCATCTGTCATGTACGGCGATGTTAATCTGGACGGTCGAATCGATGTGACCGATGCCGTGTTGCTGAATAAGATGGCTGCCGGTGCAGTGACAGGGAACGAACAGCAGCGGCGTGCCGGCGACTGCAACGTTGACGGAGAAGTGGACACCGCAGACAGCGTTATGCTTCTGCAATTTTTGGTACACATCATTCAATACCTCGGACCGCAGGCAAAGTAAAGGCATTGCTGAATCCGAAAGAAAGGAATATCATTTTTCATGGAGCAAGAACAAACAAAACCAACTTCCAACTGGCAGGAATTCTGGCAGATTCTCCGGCACGGACAATTCGGGAAATTATTTGCCGGTGCCACTGAAAATACGCTGATTCAATTCTTCCGCTACTGTTTTGTAGGCGGAGCTGCAACTGTGGTAGACTGGGGAATTTCCGCACTGCTGTTTTTTGCCGTATTTGACCAGCATTACGCCATTCTTGCAAACGGCTGTTCCTTTGTTGCCGGACTGCTTGCCAACTACTTCCTGAGTACATTCTGGGTCTTTCGTTCGTCGAAAGTGCAGTCCCGTCTGGTGGAATTTCTCGCATTCGCCGCAATCGGCGTGGTGGGACTTCTGCTGACGATCGGCATTACAAAGGTCAGCGAAATAACGCTCGGAAATATCACCAGTGCCTATCAGATGATCGGAAAAGTAGTTTCCACTATGGTGGCATTCCTGTGGAATTTCTTCGCACGGAAGTATCTCTTGTTTTCGAAAAAAGAAGCTTAACCGGCTGAAAAAGCCGCTTTTGTCCAAAGAAAGCACTGTCAGCCGTGGGCGGTTTTGCCCTGCTGTACAGTGCTTTTTATATTTGAAAGGAGTGAATCGTTTATGAAAATGACATTTATCGGGGCTACCCATGAAGTCACTGGCAGCTGTACCTATCTGGAAGTCTGCGGAAAGCGGCTTCTGGTGGATTTCGGTATGGAGCAGGGGAGAGATACCTATGAAAACGTAAAAATCCCCTGTGCTCCGTCACAAATCGACTATGTGCTGCTGACGCATGCTCACATTGACCACTCCGGCTTGCTGCCGCTGTTGTATGCCGGCGGCTTCTCCGGTGAGATCCACGCTACCTCAGCCACGTGTTCTCTCTGTGAGATCATGCTGCGGGACAGTGCACACATTCAGGAATTCGAAGCGGAATGGCGAAACCGCAAGGCAATGCGAAAAGGCGGCGAACCCTATGTGCCGCTGTACACCATGAAAGAGGCATTGGGAGCACTGGAACTGTTTGTGCCGCACCCATATGGCGAACGATTCACGCTGACATCCGGCATTGATGTGCGATTTCTCGATGCGGGGCATTTGCTGGGTTCGTCCAGCATTGAGATTTGGCTGACCGAGAACGGCATTTCCAAAAAACTGGTATTTTCCGGTGACATCGGTAACCTGAACCAGCCGCTAATTCGTGATCCGCAGCCGCCGGAAGATGCAGACTATGTGGTCATGGAATCCACCTACGGGAACCGGCTGCACGAAAAGCCAAAGGGATATATTCCAGGCTTGGTACAGGTGTTAAAAGATACATTCAGCCGCGGCGGCAGTGTCATCATTCCGTCTTTTGCTGTAGGACGCACACAGGAACTACTGTACTATTTCAAGCAGATCAAAGATGAAAACATGCTGCCGGAATTCAGCGATTTCCCGATATACATGGACAGTCCGCTTGCCATTGAAGCAACTGAAATTTTCATGCGAAATAAGGAAAGCTGTTTCGATGAGGAAGCACTGGCATATGTTCGCCGCGGCATTAACCCCATTGGCGTTTCCGGACTGATTCCGGCAGTGACAAGCGATGCTTCCAAAGCAATCAACGCGGACAAACGCCCAAAAGTCATTCTGTCCGCAAGCGGTATGTGCGAAGCCGGACGGATCAAACACCACTTGAAACACAACCTGTGGAAGCCGGAAAACACCATTTTGTTCGTTGGCTATCAAGCAGAGGGCTCTTTGGGCAGACGCATTATCGAGGGAGCCAAAACGGTAACACTGTTTGGCGAAACCGTACAGGTCAGTGCTCAGATCGTACAGCTCCAGGGCATGAGCGGACATGCAGACCAAAAAGGGCTGCTGTCGTGGATCTCACAAGTACACGGCGTACAGAAAGTGTTCGTCAACCACGGTTCGGCAGAATCTGCCGAAGCATTTCGGGAAAAACTGTGGCTGTCTTTGGGCATTGATGCCTATGCACCATATAGTGGTGCAGAATTTGACATTGCCACCGGAAAAATCACTTACGATGCACCTGCGGTGCCGATTCAGCAGAAGCCGCGGCGGAGTGCAATGACATACGACCGGCTGTCGCAGACGTTGAGCCGTCTGACGGCACTGGTGCAAAACAGCAGGGGATTGTCCAACAAGGAACTGGCAAAAATGGCAGACCAGCTGGGCGAACTCTGCTCCAAATGGGAACGGAGGTAATCAAATATGTACGAAGAAAACGCAGTGCTGCATGCACTTTGCACCAGAAGAAGCGTGCGGAGTTATGACAGTACCAAGCCGGTGGAACAGGAAAAAATTCAGGCAGTTCTGACTGCCGGACAGTATGCTCCCACAGGTATGAACCGTATGCCTACCAAATTTGTGGTGATACGAAATCCGGAAATGCTGCACCAACTGTCCAAGCAAAACGCAGAGATCATGGGTGCAGCAGATCGGGATCCGTTTTATGGAGCACCGGTGGCAATTCTGGTACTGGTAGATTCCACAGTACACACATGGGTAGAAGACGGCAGCCTTGCCATGGGTGCCATGCTGAATGCAGCACACGCTGTCGGTCTGGGCAGCTGCTGGATTCACCGTGCAAGAGAAACATTTGACAGCGAAGCCGGAAAAGCACTGCTGAAACAGTGGGGGATTCCGGAAACTTATCGCGGCGTGGGATTCTGTATTCTGGGCTACGCTGCCGGAGAACTGCCGCAGCCAAAGCCGCGAAAAAATGACCAGATCCTCTGGATAGACTAAGGAAACACTGCATGATGTATAGAAAAAGGTCTGATACCCATATTCGGGTACCAGACCTTTTTGGATAAAAATGAGAATTTTACTGCATCTTATAGGCGTCGATCATCTTTTTCACCATCTGGCCTCCGATGGATCCGGCTTCCCGTGCAGTCAGATCGCCGTTATAACCCTGCTTCAGAGTTACGCCAACTTCGCTGGCAGATTCCATCTTAAAACGTTCCATAGCTTCCTTGCCCTTCTGCGTAAATTCACCCTTCATAGTGCATTCTCCTTTTTCATGTCTGGGATAAGCGACTTATCCCAGAAGTTTGTTTTCGTTTTTCAGCAGCTGCTTTTTCTCACACGCTGTGTTTCGTGTTCGCTGCTGCAAGAATAGTATAGGACAAAAGGGCATTTCTATGACAGGTAGTTTTTTCGTATTTTTTCTATAAGCCTTTGGGAACAATGGAAAATGCTTTCTTCTGCAAAAAAACATATTCATAAAAATAATATTGCACAAAATAATCTATGTATATTGACATTTATTTCGACATATGGCATAATAAAAGAAGATGTTTTCGATTGGAAATCAGAACAGGAGAAATTGTATGAAAAAGAAATGGCTTTCCGCCGCGGTGGCAGCCGCACTTAGTGTTTGTGCTCTGGCTGCACCCATATCCGTTCCGAATACCGTAACGCCGGTTGCAGTGCAGGCTGCATCTTCCGGCACAACGCTGGCAGATATGCCCAGTACATATCAATCTGCGGCGGAGTGGATTCTGCAAAATCGTATCATTTCAGAAGGCTCCGTGAAAGACTGGGCAACGATCTACGACCAGATCGTCGCCGGAAACGGAACACTCAAGTATGTTGTAAAATGGCAGAGCAAACAGACGATCACACTGGAGCAGCGGAAGCAGCTGCAAACTGTTCTGGAAACGGCAGTGAACGACTGGACTGACTGGCTGGTAGATTATGAAAACTGGCCGTACACCCATGTCAATGTGCAAATCGTCGGCTGGGCAGTGCTGGATCAGAACTGCCTGCTGGATCTGCAGCCGGACGAAACCGTGTATACCACCACGATTCCAGCAGATACCAGCTACATCACAGACGGAAACATGGCGGTTTCGGAGCTGCCTACATTGGAACCGATCGGCGACGAAACACGATACCGCTATATTCACTGGGCAGATCAGTCATACCAGTATCCAGACGGCTATGAAAATCGTTACGATATGTACTTGCAGGCAACGCAGGGCATGATCGATATGGGCGGTTTCGGCTACCACTGGGGACAGCAGCTTTCAGACAACGCCGTTCTGGGCTTGATCGATGGCACTTCCAGCATGCATATTCTGGAACACGAAATGGGACACGGCTTCGGACTGACTGATTTTTATGGCGGTGAGGGAGAATCCGACGGCTTTCCGCCGGGAGGATTTCCGGACGGCGGCACGTCGATCATAATGGCAGGTTCTTCTCAAACGATCACGAACTTTGACGGTTGGTTTTTCCGGTATCTCTGGTCATATCTGGCGAAAGAGAACGGCAGATTCAATCTTGCGGCACCATCTACAACCACAACTGCCACAACTTCAGAAACTACTACAGAAACAACAGGAACCACAACAACTACGGGTACAACAACGGTTTCAGAAACACAGCCGGTTTATGAAACCGTATCGTTCACAGACACCATTTCTGAAATAGTGCCGAATACTTCTGTCACATTTGCAGAACACGGCACATTTTTCTTCCAAGGGGACTCCTACTATCACGGGGACGAAAGCAAAAATCTCAGCCACTACGAAACTGGCGACAAAATTTCAATACGGCTTACCTATGATCGGGAATCAGGCATGATACAGCGTGTTGATGCATTGCAGCTTGAGGAAAATTCGCATAAAGTGATCGGAGATGTCAACGCAGACGGACAGTTCACCATTGCAGATGTTGTTATGGTGCAGAAATGGTTGTTAGGCAGCGGCAATGTGACTGATTGGGCTGCCGGAGATTACAATGCAGACGGTCAGCTGAATGGACTGGATCTGTGCAGTATGAAGCAGACACTCCGAAAGGAAACACAAGAAACATGAAAATTCTAATTGCGACAGATTCTTTCAAGGGCAGTTTATCCTCTCTGGAAGCAGGAAA
>OFSC01001907.1_pt1 | contig 11889 bp, 9 predicted proteins | sample 1543201 | NCBI WGS metagenome assembly OFSC01 (sample SAMN04209228, study PRJEB22552) | human gut metagenome | biome: gut; material: feces | host: Homo sapiens | place: USA: Oklahoma
ATGCAAGACAATCGGTAGACAAAAAGGACAGCATTTCCATTGAAAGCCAGATTGAATTTTGCAAATACGAGTTGAAAGGCGGTAACTGCAAGGAATACACAGACAAAGGGTACAGCGGCAAGAACACAGACCGTCCGAAGTTTCAAGAACTGGTGCGGGACATCAAGCGGGGCTTGATTGCAAAGGTCGTGGTTTACAAGCTCGACCGTATCAGCCGTTCCATTCTGGACTTTGCCAACATGATGGAGCTGTTCCAGCAGTACAATGTGGAGTTTGTGTCCTCTACGGAAAAGTTTGATACCTCCACGCCGATGGGACGGGCCATGCTGAATATCTGTATCGTGTTCGCCCAGCTTGAACGGGAAACGATACAGAAGCGGGTAACGGACGCTTACTACTCCCGCAGTCAGCGGGGCTTTAAGATGGGCGGGAAAGCCCCTTACGGCTTCCATACGGAGCCTATCAAGATGGACGGTATCAACACAAAGAAGCTGGTGGTAAACCCGGAGGAAGCGGCCAATATCCGGCTGATGTTTGAGATGTACGCCCAGCCCACAACTTCCTACGGGGACATTACCCGGTACTTTGCCGAACAGGGGATTTTGTTCCATGGCAAAGAGCTGATACGCCCCACGCTGGCGCAGATGTTACGCAATCCTGTCTATGTGCAGGCAGACCTTGATGTGTACGAATTTTTCAAAAGTCAAGGTACAGTCATTGTCAATGACGTTGCCGATTTTACGGGCATGAACGGCTGCTATCTGTATCAAGGGCGAGATGTAAAGGCCAGCAAGAAAAACGACTTAAAAGACCAAATGCTGGTACTGGCTCCCCATGAGGGTATCGTCCCCTCCGACACCTGGCTGACCTGCCGCAAGAAGCTGATGAACAACATGAAAATCCAGTCTGCCCGGAAAGCCACCCACACATGGCTGGCGGGAAAAATCAAGTGCGGGAACTGCGGGTATGCCCTTATGAGTATCTTCAATCCCTCCGGCAAGCAATACCTTCGCTGTACGAAACGGCTGGATAACAAGAGTTGTCCGGGGTGCGGGAAAATCATTACTTCGGAACTGGAAGCGGTTGTTTATCAGCAGATGGTAAAGAAACTGGCAAGCTACAAGACGCTGACAGGCAGAAAGAAAGCGGCAAAGGCAAACCCGAAAATTGCAGCACTGCAAGTGGATCTTGCCCATGTGGACAGCGAGATTGAAAAGCTGGTGGACAGTCTGACGGGTGCAAACAATGTCCTGCTCTCCTATGTGAATGTGAAGATAGCGGAACTGGACGGGCGCAAGCAGGAACTTCTGGCGAGGATAGCGGAACTGACGGTGGAAGCCATCAGCCCGGAACAGGTCAGCCAGATTTCCGGCTACCTCGACACTTGGGAGAATGTATCCTTTGACGACAAGCGGCGGGTGGTGGATTTGATGATTACCACCATAGCCGCCACAAGCGACAGCTTGAATATCACATGGAAAATCTGACGGGCGGAACACCTCACGTCAGATACCTACCCTGTGTAGTCCCTTGTAAACTGTACTTTGCCGCAGTCACAATAACAATCGTAAAGAACTCATATGCTCCTATACTACATATAATTCGTGTAAAAATATTATAAATATCTGCGAGTAATAGTATTACAAACCAAACCATACCATATAATAGATTACTTTTGTTTACTCTTTTTACTTTCAACATCTATTGTTCTTCCTTTTATGCCTTAAAGGATAAAAGGTAGCCCCTTCATACCTCATTAACATTTAATTTATTTTAAGTTTATCACTGCAAAACATTATAAGCAAATATTTTCTCTTACGTTTTTTCTTCGTTTGTAGTTTATTTTTGTAAATACAAAGTTCCCTCTCAGGAACTTTGATTATCATTAATGTTTTATCATAGAATACCTTAAAATCCTATTTGCAGAAAAACTTTCACAGACTCGGACTGGCGGCTCTGCCGCACCGTAATGTTAACGCAATAAAGACCATAAAATTTTGAAAGAACCTATGGAGCATTTACGAATATTCAATTTTTTAAAAGTTCCTTATCTATTCTTAACATTAAATCACACAACCTTTTTCAATTAGTTTCTGCTGTTTTCCTGTTAGTCCTGTAAGGAAAAGAAATTCCTTGTCCTTTTGTAAAAAACGACACACTGGTTCCCTCAACTCACTTTTCTTCATTACAAGCTTGAAATTAAATTCTCCACTTTCAAACCTATTTCCATCAAAATATCCAGTAATAAAACGCTCATCGTTATTACCGCTATGCAACAACTCATCAATCACAACGTTCCCTTTATAATGGATATCTGTTAGTGCCGTCTCCATTTCTTCCAAGAAATCAAAAGGAGGCTCGCTTGTTTTCATGAAAATCAGAATATTTTCTTTTTCTTTTTTCAGAACTGTGATTTCAAAATTATCCATTTGCTGCACTCCTTTCTACATAACTTATGTCTTCACTATATTACTTCATAATATTCATCAATAATTGCTAAAGTACGCTTAATCAAATCGTGTGCACCATGAACATCTAATAGTTTCGTCGTATCCATCCCCGTTGGATCATCCCAATGAGACAGCGGATGTCTATTATTGTGATAAAAAGTATAGATATTCCCAATATACTTAATATGCTCTTCTTTTGCATTTCCATAACGGTCGGGTTTTAACCTATATTTTGCCCCGACTTTATCAAACATATCAAATCCATTATCTTTAATATATTCGTAATCCGAAATAATATCGTTTTCCTTTAAAATCATTTTTAAATGTGCTTCTAAAACTCTTACTACTGGCTGTGCTAGAAATGTTCCATCAAACATATCCCCATCCAACTTCAAATTATAAACTGCCTGATGTAAGGTTCTGGAAATTTTAGGTGGCAACTTATTATATGAATTCGGCAAATAAAACTGAAATTCAGAACAGACTTCATCTTTGTCAACCGTCAAGTTATATGTATTATTGAAAATCTGCGGTATCTCTTCTACATCCACTAATTCAGTTACATATCCTACAACAATTGAAAAAATTTGTCCTGGCTTTCCCTGCATAACCAATTTATTATTTTTTCCATAATGGTTAATAACTACTCTGTCTTTTTTTTCAGTTTGTGTCAGAACAACAGCTTTTCCGTAAGCAATATCTCTATCTTCTTCTACAATCTTTTCTGCACCGATTTCCTCTACTGTCAATTCAACAATCGTTTTAAAATCATCCTCAGAGATACCTGCGACTGTAAACCAGAAATCGCCACGCTTAATTTTAGGAATTCCTTTTCCTTCTGTCAGTGCTTTTTTGGCTAATTGATCTGCCTCTTCATTATAAAAATCACCCGTATGTGCTTTCACCTTTTGAAAATTAATCCGAATAATAGATTGTTGCTCATTCATAAAAGCTACGTACTTCTGAGTAAGTGTATTTTTAGCTTTCCATTCACCAACCGCCCATTTTTCTATGCCTTCATAATCATAATGCAATTCTATATTATCATAGCCATTTTTTACTGCCCATTTCACGGCATACATAGCCCCCAGCATCTCTCCTGCCACATTACGTATTGCCAGTGATTCTGGATTGTCACCATTTCCAAACTCTTTAATAGTTTCTCCATTCGGAGTAATAATAATACATCCAAAGGCATATCTTCCAAGAGTTTCATCGAAGCTTCCATCCACGTATGCAAGAAGCTTATTATCTGTTATTTCGTCGGTATTATAATTTCCCGCTATTTCTTGTTTCACGCCCAGATACGCATTTGCTTCTTCTTCAGTAGCAAATCCTTTATATTCAGCCTTCGCATAGCCTGACACAGCGGCTTCACATTCAATCCAGGAATAAAATAAACCTGTTTTTTTCCCTTTTCTTACTGCATAAACCTTCTTTTTCGCCATGGTTTCTCCTTTAAATTTTTGTATTCTATCACAGTTCTTCTATTTTGTCAACTCTAGTATGGTCTATCTAGAAAAGCGTCTTATATAACCTATCTAAAAAAGCATCAAGTGTCTAATCTTTTGTCATTGGGGCATCTGTATGTTTAAGAATCCCGCAATACTTGGTCATAGTCATGATCTCCTTTGAATGAGTTTACACCTAGTGGTACATGATTACATTTTAAAGGATTTATAACAAAAATTCCCACCACCAGAACAGCGGTTTCTCAGTAGCAGATTTGCGTTTTCCTGTTACTAAACATCAAAGACACATGCTCTAGATTATTCACATGTCAAACGTAGGATTTAAGTTAAATTTGCATCATGGAATATTTCTGCCACTTCTCTGGAGTGAACTTTTTGAAACTAATATCAATTAAAAACTATGTACTACGCAAATCTAATAATCAATCCGTGACATCCCACAAGAAGCCATATCTGCCATTGCCTTTTTCTTTAGTAAAATGGATTATGTTTGTATTCTTATAGTTAATATCCGGTATTTCGTTTTCTACCACAATCGTTTGTACTTCATTTTGATTATCAATAATGTTTTCAAACAGCATACTTCTCATCGTCTCAGATGGCTTTTTGGTTTTCTTCTCTTTCAATGATAATATAGGTGAATCTAGCAGCAAAAAATCTGGCGAATATTTTGCATGCCTTTCCAAATATCTTGATAAAACAATTGCTATTACTGAATTTAAATATGCATTATATCCTTTACCATTAGCGCTTTTCTTTTTCCCGTTTATAATAACATCCATAGTTGTCTTATCAAACACTACAGAAAATAAATTATCATATTTGCAACTTTCAAGGAATAACCTAATATCAGTATTCAAGTCACTAATGAAATTATAGCCAATGTGCTCCTTTACTGAAAATTTAATTTGACTTTCATCGTCAATGCCATTTTCAATCATATCAGCCGTCTTCTGATCTGATATTTTTTTTAGAACATCTACTTCCTTTTGACACTCAACTGCCTCTTTATATACTGATAACTTTTCTTTTAAAATAGCCACTTCCGGCTTAAGTTCATTTTCAACAAGTTCTTCTATTGATTGCTTTTTTGCAGTCAATGTCCTAATTTCTTGCTCTAAAGTAAGTTTTTCCGCATACAATTCTTTAGATGCACTTTCCAAATCTTTTGCTTGCAATTTTATCTTTTTATAGTCTGATTTTGCTGCATCAATATAGTTTTTGTTTTTCTTGACGATTACCTTGCTATCACAAAATGGGCATTGAGTTGAAAAATCTCCTTTCAAGTTTGCTTCACCGTCAACAATAAAATTGAGTCGTTTTAAATCTGCGCTATACTGAGTTGCAAGTTCATTATATCTGTTTATAAGCAGATTGCACTCAGCTAAATCTTGATTTTTATCATATAATTGTGCAAGTATCTCTTGATTTTCCGTTATAGCTTTATTAATTAACCGTTCGGTTGAAGAAATTGTTTCCATAATTTTTTCAATCTCTGGCATAATATCTACATGAGGACTCTCCTTTAATTTGGCCAACAATTCTTGACTTCTCTCAGATAATCTAAATAATTCTCTGTTTATATATTCCTTCACAGCATCTTTTTTTGCTTCTTTAATTTCTTTGCTCTCAATTTTTTCTGCCTCGGCAAAGTCTCTGCCTGACAATAGAAAAATTAGAGAAGATAGTTCAGCAGTATTATTGGTATATTTATCTGACAGAATAATCGAACTTTCAGAAATTATTTTTGTTTCTGTAAGCATAAACATATGACTGAACGTTCTCCAAGATAATACTCTTTTCTTAAAATTCTCATTACAAATAATAAAATGTTTTTCATCAATACCAATTAAAGATAACCACACTGAATTAATAGTATTATCATAATTGTTACTACTTGCTTTTGAATTATACCTGCCCGAAGATATTTTTTTGTCCGTACTTTCTACATTTATTTTATTCTCTCCAATTTTACGGCTCATTATCAATTTTCCATGCTCTGTTCGCACAATAATCTCTATAACTTCATACCCAGTAGAAATATCAATAGGTTCTTTATCACTTCCAAACATATAATCAATACATTTAACAATATAGGTTTTACCGGTATTTGAAGGACCATATATAATATTCACACCATTCGATAACTCAATGGTTGAATCTTTTTTCCCCACGCCAGTGACAGTCAATCTTTCAATATAAAAACTCATACCCTCGTACCTCTCACCATATTTATCGCGTATTCGTTTATGATATAAATTAATTCTCTATCAGAGTATTCAAAGAATAATGAATCCGTTTTTTTTACTATGTCCGTAAAATCTTCTGCATATTTATCATTAAGAGATCTACAAAACATTGTTCCGCTTCTTGATATACTATAGTTGAATCCACTTTTATTACAATGTGGAATAATGTAGCCTCTTAATATCAATTCTTTTAAGGCTTGCGATACAATTTTTCGTTTTGATGTATATTCGCTAAATCGATAATCGTTATCACCATGCAAATTATACTCTGATGATCCAAAATCTTTCCCATATATTGATATAAAATCTAAAGCAGTGATTCTGTCAACAGATAATCTGCTTTTCACCGTATTCAAAATTATCAATATTCTCAATGATATTTCAAGTGAACTATTAAAAACCTCACTCATCTTTATTCACCCACCTTAGTTTTTCATCATTAACCAACATATGGCAAATCCCTTTTCGCTCACTAATTCCTATGCAATGCAATTTACTATCCAACATAGACTTTGATGTATTAGTTACAGAAGCTTGTTTTAAATCTTCAACTAAACGTTTATATCCGCTATCATATTCCTGCTCATGTGTATCAATTATTCCATTGTATATCTCCTCTTTCAGTATATCAAACTGTTGTGAATCTGTTAACGTGTCTCTAACGAATCTACGTATTGTTTCAGCAGAATAATAATCTTTTCTCTGCCTGTTAAGATGCTTAAAATAATGACTATAAGCTTCTAATGACTTCGTCGTGTCAATTTTTACTTTCAATTCATCCGAATACGCTTCTAATAACGCACAAATATATGGCAGCTCAACAACATCAATCGTGTCTGTTGGTTTCAATGGTGTAGGCAAATTAAGTCTACGTCCTCCAAAACGAATATTTCCATATATTGTATCTAAATACTCATCAACGATTTGAGCAATAGGATATGTTTTGATTATTGTAAAATCAAAAGAGTTTATATAATCTAAAAATGGTTCATCTAATAAAATTTCTTCTGTTTTAGTAATTTTTGATTTGCAATATACATCCCAATTTTTTATAAGACTGGTTATTAATGCTGACTGATCATCAATTAAGTCTTGTAAAGAAGGTCCTACATCATTTGAGGCAATAATAAAATATTCCTTTGGTATAGGAATTTCTCCCTTATATGTATAGTAACAAAGTTTTCCCAATTCCATATAATAATTTGTTGGAGCAAGCCCTGCATTATAATGTTTACATTGATAATAATCTACCGTGCCATCACTATAATAGCCAACAATATCACGTCCTTTGTCACCGGCACCTCCTATTCTTTTGATGGATAAATATTTTTCTTTTTTACAACCATATAGCCATTCTAAGGTGAATTGTTCAAAAGAATCTTCATCCATAATATGAACTTTATCAATTGGTGCGATATTAGTATCCGTCCCGTATAATTCCAAATCAATATGAGGTTTGCTCAACTCAATAAATGATAACATTTATCTTACCTCCGTCCTTCTTATTCACTATCGCATCCAATACAGGTTCAAAGAAAATCTTAATTTCAGCAATAATAAATGAATTCTCATGTGTACCGTCTTTTATTGTTTTCAAAAAATTCTTCCATTACTTTCACATATCCTCATTGTTAGCAAATGAAACAACCTGCATAAAACCTCTCCCTACCATAGGCAATGCCACATTGCTGCTAATTGCTAAAGATAGCAGATCGCAGACCTCAAAATTTGGAAACTACGTATTAATCGTCCACTCTTCAGCACAAAAAAACTAATATCATGCACACCAATACCATCATTTCTAATAGTTAGAAACTTCTAGCCAAATACTAAACTATTAAATTCTTCAAATTAATTTTATCACTCCAAACGTATGTCTGCAAATACTTTCCGAAGCTGATATGTTTTATTTTATATTTGTAGTTTCTTTTACTAAATACAAAGTTCCCACCTTCAGGAACTCCGTATCCACCCCATATTCTATTCTCTACAAAATAGTCTTAATCACCTCAACCATCTCCCCAACATACTTCCTGCAAAGTTCGTCCGAATCAGCCTCCGCCATTACACGGATCACAGGTTCTGTGCCGCTCTCTCGTAAAATGATGCGTCCGTTTCCAGCCAGTTCTTCTTCGATCTCCTGCTTTTTCTTCTGCACAGCCGGATTCTCTGTCACTGCCTTCTTATCAGAAACTCTCACATTCTCAAGATACTGCGGATACATCTTCATTCCTTCACATAAAGCATGAAGACTCTGCTTCTTCTCCAGGATCACTTCCATGAGCATGATCGCTGTGAGCATTCCATCACCGGTCGTTGCATGTTTACTGAAAATAATGTGTCCACTCTGCTCACCACCAAGTACATAGCCGTGCTCAACCATAGCTTCATTCACATACTTGTCCCCGACTGTGGTTTTCAGATAGTCAATGCCGGATTTCTCTAAAGCCTTGAACAATCCAAGATTGGACATGATGGTTGCGACTACTGTGTTGCCTTCTAATCTGCCATTTTCTTTCAGATACTTTCCGCATACATATAAAATATAATCTCCGTGGACTTCCATTCCGGTCTCATCCACTGCGATACAGCGGTCTGCATCTCCATCAAATGCAAAACCAACGTCAAGTTTATTCTCCAAAACAAACTTCTGAAGATTTTCAATGTGTGTAGAACCGCAGTCTTTGTTAATATTCAGTCCGTTTGGCTCATTGGCGATCACATATGTTTTGGCTCCAAGTGCATCGAATACACTCTTTGCTATGGATGAAGTACTTCCGTTGGAGCAGTCTAAGCCAACTTTCATATTCTTATATGATCTTGTTGCCAGTGAAATAAGATATCCGATATAACGGTTTCTTCCGATTGCATAGTCTGTTGCAGTTCCTACTGCCTCTCCTGTTGCAAATGGAAGTTCTTCTCCGATGCCATCTATGTAATTTTCCATTGCTTCTTCGATATCGGAAGCAATCTTGTGTCCATTTCCGTCTATGATCTTGATACCATTATCATAATATGGGTTGTGGCTGGCTGATACCATGATTCCACAATCAAAATCTTCTGTCCGGACAACATAGGCAACACTTGGTGTTGTCGTTACGTGCAGAAGAAATGCATCTGATCCGGATGCTGTGATCCCGGCAACTAAAGCATATTCAAACATATAGCTGCTTCTTCTGGTATCTTTTCCAATGACGATACGTCCTCTGTGTTCTCTGCTGTAATACCAGCCTAAGTATCGTCCGATCTTGTATGCATCATCTGCTTTTAATATTTTATTGGCCTCACCGCGGAAGCCGTCTGTTCCAAAGTATTTTGACATGATTATTTTCTCCTCAATATCCTTTATTTGCAATAGCTGTAATTCTTATTGATAAATCTGACTATCCTAGTAAATCTAATTTTGACTGATTTATAAAAAGGGGCTGGTATTATCCATACCCTCAAACTCGCCCACAAATTCTTTTGAGCTTGATTATCTTAAATTTTAAGATACTTCTACAATAATTTCTTTATGAACGCTATCCGGAAATTCGTTACATATAATATCGCAATCAATTTCAAATTTACCGGCACATGTCGGAAGAATAGATACACCACCAAAGAATTCGCTATCTTTATGTTTTACCTCCTCCGGTTCAAACAAAACTTCTCCTGGAAAAATGGACAAAGCTTCATTTGCATCTGCCGGATCCAACAAATTTGCAATATCATCCACTGTAATCAACTCCTCCAGACTTATAAACTTCATATCATCCATCGAAAACTTAGACTGATTTGGGCTTGCAAATCTTAAATCCCAATCCTCATAAGCGTCTTGGGCAAATCTAACATATTCTTCATCACGATACTCCATTAGTTCATAAGTTGATAAAACTAATAATTCATTGGGGAAAGTTAATTTTACACGCACACCGGTAGCTCTAGCATCACCTGTATTATATACCTTAAAGAATACCGGAAAACTGTTCTCATAAACATGCCGCATAAGCTTTACTTCTTCTTTATCAGCATGAACAAGCTTTCCCATCACATCTCTATAATCAACGCCATTCTCTGCATCCGTCATATCAATAGAATGGACATTCAAATGAATTCCATTTTCTATAGCTTCTGCGTCCTGCTCTATCGGCTTTCCGTCTTCGTCAAGATCTGGATACACATCTACCGTAAGAATCGGTTTTCGATTGTTCTCCATTCTCAAGTCACTGTTTAATGCTTCCAAAGTATGTACACGCTCAGTCAATCGAAGAATCTCCGCATAGCTTTTATCTATGTCAAAATCCGTTGTTCGTACCCACCCCGGTCGGTTTCCTCGAATGACAGCTTTTGAAATCGACTGAGAAATCAATGTCTCCAGATTGTCTACATTCTTCCAAAACTTCACATATCGTCCAGACTGCTTTACCTTTTCTTTGAACACACTCAATTTAGCTATTTTTTGTATATCTGTTTCAAACTTATCCGCAGTCATGCTCATGGAACTGTCTACGATAAATGCCAATACGGGAATTTTCTTCTCAACTGCATAATCAAATTCTTTTTCTGTGTAACTAATTCCGGTTGTTTCTTCAATTGATCCATACCTATTCCCAATAATAAGAATATAGAAATCGGACGAGTCAATCGCTTCTTTGATAATTTTCCATTGATCATCATCTGCAGCACTGAACATCTCCATGCCAATCGGAAATTGATTCATGGTCAGAATCGCTTGAATAGCTTTATTACGTTCCTCTTTTAAATCTTCATATGTTGATGAAATAAAAAACTGATACTTCTTTTCCAAACGATTCACCACTCTTTCTGAATTAGTTTACTTCTATCTTTTTTTCTACAGCTTCCGCAATATATTTCATACCTTTATCCCCTGGATGGCCAGCTACTCCCTCATGTTCTATAACGTGTCCGTTCCCATTTTGGTCATAAACAATAGTTCCTAAGCCAGCTTGGTAATCAGCATTTCCTTTAATCTCATCTAGAGATACAAAATCCACATTACAAGATCTTGTAGCATTTACTTTCATTGATGATTTTTCTCCACTATCCCAAAAATCATCAATTACAATAATTTGTGCACTAGGCGACTTTTGAATTATATATCTGCATAATTCTTCAAAATCCTCTCGAAAGGTGCTAACATCTGAAACATTTTCACTGAGCTGAATTGTTATTAAATCCAACTCATCACTTAAGTATTTATCCAAAAGCTGCAAAGTTTCTGCTCTGTCATTTGCCTGGACTTCCCAAGTGTAAAAATTATATGATTTCGTTTCTACTGATTCATTATAATTATCTTCTAACCATTTGCTTATTTGATGCACATAATCGTTTTCTTCGCATGATGCAGCCATTCCTACACCATCGTTCCACCAATAATCTGCTATCGAATGGGATGTAATCGAATTGCCAATTGCAAAATAGTTAATTCCTTGATCAAGCCATGTCACCGATGAATGTTGCAATTCATCTAATTGTTCGGTAATTTCTTCGATTTGTTGATTTTGATTTTTCAGATTGTTTTCCATTTCACCCACATAATCTGACAAGCCTTGGATTTTTTTATTCTGCAAAGTCTCATGTTTTATATAACGATATATATAGTAGCTTCCCGCAACACACAGTAAAAGCATAAGCAAACTTAATAAAAGTCTAATTTTACCCTGTCTGTCTGTCTGTCTGTCTGTCTGTCTGTCTGTCTGTCTGTCTGTCTGTCTG
>OFSC01001924.1_pt1 | contig 11802 bp, 10 predicted proteins | sample 1543201 | NCBI WGS metagenome assembly OFSC01 (sample SAMN04209228, study PRJEB22552) | human gut metagenome | biome: gut; material: feces | host: Homo sapiens | place: USA: Oklahoma
GCGTATATCGGGATTGCAGGCTGATATAGAGAAATATAGGTTTGGAAAAGAAAACAATCTGGAGGAATGTTGGAATGGAATTCACAGAGAAAAAGGTACTGGTATTCGGTACCGGTATCAGTGGTGTGGCAGCAGCAAATTTATTGGAAAATGCCGGAGCTGAAGTTGTATTATTTGACGGAAATGAAAAACTGGATAAAGCACATGTATTGGAAAATTTTACAGAAAGCAAAACACCGGAATTATATGTTGGAGTATTACCGGAAGAAGTAGAAAAGGAACTGGATCTGGTAGTATTAAGTCCGGGTGTTCCTGTGGATCTTCCGCTTGTCCTGCGGTTAAAAGAGGCAGGTCTTCCGATCTGGGGTGAGATTGAACTGGCATATCGTTGTAAAAAGGGAGATGTGCTGGCTATTACAGGTACAAATGGAAAGACTACGACCACAGCATTGCTGGGTGAAATCATGAAGACAGCGTATCCACATGTCCATGTGGTTGGAAATATCGGTATTCCGTATACCGGTGTGGTAACGGAAGATACTGATGATACAGTCACTGTTGCGGACAGTGGAGAGACGGTGTGCGATGACAAAAGTCGTACGTCCGCGCATCAGTTTATCCATACCATCCTGTACGATCTTTTCCGTTCTGGTATCGATGGAGGAGGTTGCCTCATCGAGGATCAGGACAGGAGGATCAGCAATGGCGGCACGGGCGATCGCAAGCAGCTGGCGCTGTCCCTGGCTTAAGTTTGCGCCGTCTCCGGTCAGCAATGTGTTGTAGCCGTCCGGAAGCTGATGGATGAAGGTGTCTGCATTTGCAAGTTTTGCAGCAGCGATGACTTCTTCGTCTGTCGCATCCAGTTTTCCGTAACGGATATTTTCCATTACAGTTGCGGTAAATAGATGGGTATCCTGCAATACGATTCCAAGGGAATGACGCAGGTCGTCTTTTTTGATTTTATTAATGTTAATGCCGTCGTAGCGGATCTTGCCATCCTGAATATCGTAGAACCGGTTGATCAGGTTTGTGATCGTTGTTTTTCCGGCACCGGTACTTCCAACGAAAGCGATCTTCTGTCCTGGAGTGGCAAAAAGGTCTACGTTGTGCAGAACCATTTTGTCAGGATTGTATCCAAAATCGACATCATCAAATACCACATCACCCTTTAACTCAATGTAGTCGACAGAACCGTCTGCCTGATGCACATGCTTCCATGCCCACATTCCGGTACGCTCGCTGCACTCTGTAATCTGTCCATTTTCTTTTTTCGCACGCACTAAAGTCACGTATCCATCGTCCGTTTCCGGTTTTTCATCCAGCAGATTGAAGATCCGCTCGGAACCTGCAAGCGCCATGACGATATTGTTGATCTGCATGCTTAACTGGTTGATCGGCTGGCTGAAGCTCTTATTGAATGTGAGGAAGCTTGCCAGTTTACCGAGGGTGAAACCGCCTACACCTTCCAGGGCGAGGATGCCGCCGACTAAGGCGACCAGAACATAACTTACATTTCCAAGCTGCGCATTGATCGGCATTAAGATATTACCAAATTTGTTCGCGTTATCAGCGCTTTCAAATAACTGGTCATTCAGCTTGTTGAAGTCTGCAATACTTTCTTCCTCATGGGTAAAGACCTTTACTACCTTCTGGCCATTCATCATCTCTTCAATATAACCGTTGACCGTGGCGATATCACGCTGTTGGGCGATAAAGTACTTGGCACTGGCGCCACCTACCACTTTGGTGGCATAGAGCATGACTCCAACCATAAAAAGTGTGATGATCGTCAGTGGGATGTTTAAAACGATCATGGCGCCAAGGACGCTGACAATCGTAACAGCACTGTTTAAAACCTGCGGGATACTCTGACTGATCATCTGGCGCAGGGTATCAATATCGTTCGTATAGGTTGACATAATATCACCATGTGGGTGAGTGTCAAAGTAACGGATCGGGAGTCCTTCCATATGGATGAACATATCGTTTCTTAAGTTCCGGAGTGTTCCCTGTGTGACATATACCATAATTTTGGACTGTGCAAAGGAAGCAAGCACACCACATGCATAGAAAACTGCAACGCGTCCGATCGCATGGGCGAGTTCCGTGAAATCAGGGGAAGCCTGTTTTGTTAATGGAATGATGTAATCGTCGATCAGTGTCTGCATGAATAAGGTGCCCTGTACACTCGAAAAAACAGTGATAAACAGGCAGATCACGACAACGATACATGCAAAGCCATAGTTCTTAAAAATGTAAGAGAGCAGGCGCAGCAGTAGTTTTCCCGGATTTGCAACATTGGGTCTTGGTCCGCGTGCATTGCCACGCATAGGTCCATGATTTTTTTCTGCCATTATTTTGCACCTCCTTCATCAAAATCACCGCTTCCCTGTGTCTGGGATTCATATACTTCGCGGTAAATCGCATTTGTTTCCATGAGCTCTTCGTGGGAACCGAAGCCGTCCACAACGCCGTTGTTCAATACAATGATACGGTCTGCATTCATGACAGAGGAGATCCGCTGCGCAATGATAAGTTTTGTCGTATTTGGGATCTCTTCCGCAAATGCTTTGCGGATTTTTGCATCGGTTGCTGTATCAACCGCACTGGTACTGTCGTCTAAAATCAAAATTTTCGGGTTCTTTAATAGCGCTCTTGCGATGCACAGACGCTGTTTCTGTCCACCGGAGACATTGGAACCGCCCTGTTCAATGTGCGTGTTATAGCCATCCGGAAAACGGTTGATAAATTCTGAAGCGCAGGCAAGGTCGCAGGCATGCCGGCATTGTTCATCGGTTGCATCCGGGTTTCCCCAACGGAGATTGTCATAGATGGAACCGGAGAAAAGCACATTATTCTGTAATACAACGGACACTTCGTTACGCAGTGTGTCGAGGTCGTAGGAGCGGACATCTTTACCGCCAACGTAGACGGCACCTTCCGATACATCATACAGACGGCTGATCAGGTTGACTAAGGAAGATTTTGAACTTCCCGTTCCGCCGATGATACCGATGGTCTCGCCGGATGCGATGGAGAGATTGATATCGTCCAAAACAGGGGTATCAGAGGTTTTATTGTATCGGAATGTCACATGGTCAAAGCGGATGCTTCCGTCGGTTACTTCATAGTCCGGTTTTTCCGGGTTTGTGATATCACTCTTCTCATTTAATACTTCACAGATACGCTCAGCACTTGCGATACTCATGGTGATCATGACAAAAACCATGGAGAGCATCATGAGGTTCATCATAATGTTCATGCAGTAAGTGAGAAGGCTCATCAATTCACCGGTGGTAAGAGAATTTACCACGATCATTTTGGCACCAATCCAGCTGATCAGGATGATGCAGGTATACACGGCAGCCATCATGACGGGATTATTAAATACGATAACGCCCTCTGCTTTGACAAACATTTTGTAAATATTTTCACTTGCTTTTTTGAAACGGTCCTTTTCAAAATCTTCACGGACGTAGGCTTTTACCACGCGGATCGCAGAGACATTTTCCTGGACAGATGCGTTTAAGTCATCATATTTCGGAAATACCTGGGTAAAATATTTATGAGCCCTGACTGTGATAAAAGCAAGTATGATACCAAGTAAGATCACGGCTGCGAGGTAAATACAGGCAAGTTTTGCATTGATAAAAAAAGCCATGATCATGGCACAGACCAGAGTGATCGGTGCGCGGACGCACATGCGCAGGATCATCTGATAAGCCATCTGGATGTTGGTGACATCTGTGGTCAGTCTTGTGACAAGCCCCGCAGTGCTGAATTTGTCAATATTGGAGAAAGAGAATGTCTGGATATTTTCATACATTGCCTTTCTTAAGTTGCGGGCAAAACCGGTAGAGGCTCTCGCACCGTATTTTCCCCCCATCACACCTGCAAAAAGAGAGACACAGGCAGTTACGATCATCAGACCGCCCATCACGTAGATATGATGGATATCGCCCTTTTCCACACCGTTATCGATAATGGATGCCATCATGAGAGGAATGACCGTCTCCATGAGAACTTCTAAGATCATGAAGACCGGAGTAAGAAAAGAGTCCTTTTTAAACTCTTTTATTTGTGCTCCAAGAGTTTTTAACATATTTTCACATCCTTTTCTAAATTATTGTTGATTTTTATTTGTTAGTGTGCTAACTATATATTTATACGGCATTCGTCTGTGAATGTCAACAATGAATTTTCGAAGGGAAAAAAGAAGAAAAATGAGACACGAAGATAATGTGGGATATAAAATGCGGTTGATCCATAACCGCATTCATAAGCAGATGGAAGCGAAAAGAATCGAGAATGAAGGTAATATCACAGGGATGCAGCGGTGGACACTCGGTTTCCTGAATGATCGTGCAGATACGGAAATCTATCAGAAAGACATTGAACAGGAATTTAAAGTGTCCCGTGCAACGGCTTCTAACATGCTTCAGCTGATGGAGCGGAAAGGACTGATCGTGCGGGAGTCCGTAAGCTGCGATGCGAGATTAAAAAAGATTTCCCTGACAGAAAAAGCAAAAAATATGGTTGCAAAGTCGGATGCAGATATCCGGGAGATGGAGCAGCTCATCACAAAAGGCTTTCATAAGGAAGAAACAGAACAGCTAAAGCATTATCTCGACCGGATCATGGAAAATATCGGCGTGGCGGAAGACTGTTGTGGCAGAAAGTGTAAAAGTGGTGCAAAAGAGCAGAAAAACCACAATATATAGTGTTTTTCTTCTATCATAAAAAAGTGACGATTTATTTGATGTATTTTTGTACAGAATAGATAAAGGTAGCATGGATACTGGGTTTGCGTGGTGTCCGCTGCCTTTTTTGTTTACATAATGCCCCACATAATATAGTTATACATATTGACAAGAACACAATATGTTGTATATAATAAATCTCGGCAGCGATCGTTGGAACACTGCCCTGACAAATAATTTCTTACAATTGAAACTATAGTGAAAATTGTTTATTAGATTTATTAGATAGGAGAGTAAAACAAAGATATGAAAATTATCAAACGAAGCGGAATGGAAGACAACTTTGACATTAAAAAGATCGAGGCAGCGATCCGCAAAGCAAATGAAAGTGTCATTGATTATGAAAAGCTGACAGAGGAGAAGATCCAGGAGATCCTTGCCAATGTGGAGAAGGCATGTGAGAATATGAAACGTTCTCCAAGTGTGGAAGAGATTCAGGATATGGTGGAAAACCAGATCATGAACCAGCGCGCATTCAATGTGGCACGTAATTATATCACTTATCGTTATAAGAGGGCTCTGGTTCGTAAATCCAACTCTACCGATGAACAGATCTTAAGTTTATTAGAGTGCAACAATGAGGAAGTAAAACAGGAGAATTCCAATAAGAACCCTACTGTCAACAGTGTACAGCGTGACTATATGGCAGGAGAGGTGAGCAAGGATATTACCAGAAGATTCTTATTAGATGGAGATATCGTAGAAGCGCATGAGCAGGGAATCATTCATTTCCATGATGCAGATTATTTTGCACAGCATATGCATAACTGCTGTCTTGTAAATTTAGAGGACATGCTCCAGAACGGCACAGTGATCAGTGAGACGATGATCGACCGTCCAAAGAGCTTTTCTACTGCATGCAATATTGCAACACAGGCGATCGCACAGATTGCAAGTTCCCAGTATGGCGGACAGAGTATTTCACTCTCACATCTGGCACCATTTGTGGATGTGAGCCGTCAGAAGTTCCGCAAGACTGTCCGCGAGGAACTGACAGCTTCCGGTATCGAGCCGACAGAAGAAATGGTAAACAAGATCGCTGAGATGCGTGTCAAAGAGGAGATCAACCGTGGTGTTCAGATGATCCAGTATCAGGTGATCACGCTTATGACAACCAATGGACAGGCTCCATTTGTGACAGTATTTATGTATCTCGATGAAGTTCCGGAAGGACAGCTTCGTGATGACCTTGCAGCAGTGATCGAGGAAGTATTACATCAGAGAATCCAGGGCGTTAAGAATGAAAAAGGTGTATTTATCACACCGGCGTTCCCGAAACTCATCTATGTATTAGAGGAAGACAATATCCGAGAGGGAAGCAAATACTGGTATCTGACCAGACTTGCAGCAGAGTGTACTGCAAAGAGAATGGTACCGGATTATATCTCTGAGAAGATCATGAAAAAACTCAAACAGGGTAACTGTTATACCTGTATGGGATGCCGCTCTTTCTTAACCGTATATAAGGACGAAAATGATAAATTCAAATTCTATGGAAGATTCAATCAGGGTGTTGTTACCTTAAACCTTGTGGATGTGGCATGTTCTTCCGGAAGAGATATGAACAAGTTCTGGGAACTTATGGATGAGAGACTGGAACTCTGTCACAGAGCATTAATGGCAAGACATGAGAGATTAAAAGGAACTCCTTCAGATGTGGCACCGATCCTCTGGCAGAATGGTGCACTGGCACGTCTGAAAAAGGGCGAGACCATTGATAAATTATTATATGGTGGATACTCTACCATTTCCCTCGGATATGCAGGACTTTGTGAGTGTACGAGATATATGAAGGGAGTTTCCCACACAGATCCGGATGGCACACCATTTGCATTGGAAGTCATGCGTCATCTGAACGATGCATGTGCAAAATGGAAAGCGGAGCATAACATTGATTTCAGCCTGTATGGCACACCATTGGAGTCAACAACTTATAAATTTGCAAAGTGCTTACAGAAACGTTTTGGAATCATTCCGGGTGTTACAGATAAGAACTACATTACAAACAGCTATCACGTACATGTGACGGAGGAAATGAGCGCATTCGATAAGCTGAAATTCGAATCCCAGTTCCAGGAGCTTTCTCCGGGCGGAGCAATCAGTTATGTGGAAGTTCCGAACATGCAGAACAATCTGGATGCTGTTCTTTCGGTTATGCAGTACATTTATGATAATATCATGTACGCAGAGTTGAACACCAAGAGTGATTATTGTCAGGAATGTGGTTACTCCGGAGAGATTAAAATTGTGAATGACAAAGATGGAAAATTAGTCTGGGAGTGTCCGAATTGCGGAAACCGCGATCAGAATAAAATGTCTGTTGCAAGACGTACCTGCGGTTATATCGGAACACAGTTCTGGAATCAGGGAAGAACACAGGAGATCAAGGAGCGTGTCCTCCATCTGTAAAAGCAACAGTATAAAGTAATATAAAAATTCAGGCGGAGCGGGAATTTATCCCGCTTCGTTTCAACTTATCATAAAGGAAATCATACAATGAATTATGCGAATATAAAAACTTATTCGATCGAAAATGGAACAGGCGTAAGAGTGTCGCTGTTTGTATCCGGCTGTACCCATCATTGCAAGGGATGTTTCAATGAGGAAGCCTGGAATTTTTCTTATGGGAAACCATTTACAAAAGAGACGGAGGATGAGATCATCCACGATTTAGAGCCGGACTATATGGCAGGCATCACGCTGCTCGGTGGAGAGCCGATGGAACCTGTGAACCAGAGAGTGCTGGTAAATCTGTTAAAGCGCATCCGCAAAGAACTGCCGGATAAAACCGTCTGGATCTACACCGGATACCTCTATGAGGATCTTCTGCCGGGAGGAAGAGCGAACTGTGAAGTGACAGAGGAAATGTTATCTTACTGTGATATTCTGGTGGATGGCCCATTTGTTCTGGAAAAGAAGAACATTTCATTAAAATTCCGTGGTTCCGAGAATCAGAGGATCATCCAGCTTTCAGCCACAAGAGATGCCGGTAAAGTGATTCTTGCGATGGAATAGCAAATTGTGATATGATGAACACTGGCAGAAAAATGAACAGAGAAATTCTGGTTTCAGAAATAAGGGGAGCAGAGAGATGAAAATTACGTGGAAGACATTTCTGGCGGTGTCTGCCTATTGGGCAGGCGTCTTTGGATGGTTTTATATAGGAGTCTGGCAGGTGTTGAAAAAACCGGTGCATTCCGTGATACTGGCACAGGTTGCAGGACATCTTTCGATAGGACTTTTGATCGGCGCACTCATACAGGGATTTTTGTATCTGTCCCTGGCAGGTGGTATCTGGTGTGTCGGTTATATGATCAGTGAATATTTCAAAGAAAGCAAATAAGGATAAACAGATGATTTTACGAGTACCTTCTTATTATAAAACATTTCAGTGCATTGCAGATAAATGTGAACACAGTTGCTGCATTGGCTGGGAGATTGATATTGATGAGGATTCCTATGATTATTACATGGGGATTGAGGGAGCGTTTGGAGAGCGCCTGAAAGAGCAGACGGTGACAGAAGATGAGGAACACAGCTTTGTATTACGGAAAAACGGCTGGTGCCCATTTTTAGATCAGAACAAATTATGCGATATTTACAGCGAACTTGGCGAGGAGGCTTTGTGTGAAGTCTGCACCGAGTATCCACGTTTTGTTGTGGAGTACGGCGATGTCAGGGAAAAATCTTTGAGTGTGTCCTGTGAAGAAGTAGGACGCATTATTTTTTCTGATGAGGGTAAAATGTCTTATGAAGATATCGAACTGCCGGATCTTGGAATTGAAGATGAATTTTACGAGGATGAGGAGGAAGAACCTTTCGAGGAAGATATGGAGGAGTTCTGTTCTCATTTAGAGGAGTACCGGACACAGGCGGTTACCATTTTACAGAACCGGGAAAAGAGTATTGACGACAGGATCAGGGAGTATCTGAAATTCTGTGAAAAATTGCAGAATGTGGTGGAAAATCCAGAGGAAGAACTGTGGGAGCCGATGGAATATTTTCATGTCCGTATGGAGACGTTCGATGAACTTGAGAATGTCAACGAGGAATGGATGGAAGTAAAACAGCGGGTGCGTGATTTCTTTGAGACACATTCTTACACCGAGGCACTTGAGGAATATAAAAAGTCCGGCGATTACAATGAAATCTGGTATGAACATATTCTTGTTTATTTTACATACCGGTATTTTATGCGTGCATGGTATGACGGAAATGTTCTGGCAAAAGCACAGTTCGCAATTGTGGGATTTTTAGTGATCCGCGATATGGATATTGTACGATATTTTGCCAATGGAAAAAGTTTCAAGTTGGACGACCGGATTGCGAATGCAAGAATTTTTTCAAGGGAAGTGGAACATTCGGAGGAGACGTTAGAGATTCTGGAAGATGATATTTCTTTTGATGAAGCTTTTCATGTAAAGCATCTGCTTGGACAGATATAAAAAATAGCCGGGTGACAGAGTACCGGATAGCTTTGCGCTATCGGTCTGTTCAGCCGGCTATTAGTATCTGCCTGTAATGAAATGCAGGAAGGATACTGGCTTTTTACCTTCTGCTTTTGTCTCTGTAAGGTATTTCTCATAGTAAAGAATTACTTCACCGAAAGACATTGCTGGATCGATTGTATACATATGCTCGCCTCCTTATATTTGATTTCTTTTCTTGTTTTCGAGGCTAGTATAGTACTGGCTTTGGGAAAAGTCAACAAAAAAAGTGTGAATAATTTGTTAAGTATTCACAAAAATACAATTTTGGGGTAAAAAGTAAAAAGAAGGAAAAAACGAAGAAAAAAGAATACAAAAATGGGGTAAGGGAGAACACAAAAGAGTTTTATGCAGCGGAGTGACGAAGAGATTTACGAAGAGCAGGAGCGCAGAAGAATACAGGCGCGGAGAGAGCGGAGAAGAAAGAGACGAAAGCAGCAGATTATTTTTCGGGCAGTGACGTTTATCGTTTTTTTTCTTGCATTGCTTCTTATTGTAATGCTGGTGCATAAAGTGTCAGAAAAATCAGCAGCAGAGGAGGCAGTGGTATCAGAGCCTGTCAAGTATGTTGAGAAATCTCCGGATTTTGCGGTAGAGCTGCTGACGGTCAATGAGTATTCCAGACCGGGAACAGAACTTGCGCAGGTAAATGGGATAGTCGTCCATTATACGGCAAATCCGGGAACGACAGCGGAACAGAACCGCAGTTATTTTGAAAGTCTGGCAGAGACTGGAGAGACGCATGCCAGCAGCCATTTTATCATTGGAATCAGTGGGGAGATCATTCAGTGTATCCCGTGTAATGAGATCTCCTATGCATCCAATGACAGAAACGGCGATACCATCTCGGTAGAGTGCTGTATTCCGGATGAAACCGGAAAGTTTGCAGACGAAACTTACCAGTCGTTAGTTGAGCTTGTGGCATGGCTTATGGGGCGGTATGATCTGACTGCGGACGACGTGATCCGACATTATGATGTGACAGGAAAAGATTGCCCGAAATATTTTGTCGAAAACAGTAATGCATGGTCGGATTTCAAGACGGACTTATTGACATATATCGATACCTACGGTATTGAAAAAACACAGGAAATAAATTAGAATAGCTTATGAACCGGACTTTTTTGTTGCAAAAAACAAAATAATGATGGAAACAATCGGATAAAGGGTTAATATAAGAAAATATGTTAGAAAATGAATTTCATAAATTAGAAGAAAAAAAGGAAATCAGAACGACGATCAGTCAGATCAGAAAAGAGATCAAGAAGCAGGACAGTAAAAAAGCATTTTTGGAACTGCTCCAGGGAAAAGAGTCCATGATCGTTGATTTTTTATCAGAGGAAGATGCAAAGACAAGGAAAAATACAGCACTTCTGATCGGGGATTTAAAGCTTGAACAGGCAAAAGAAGCACTGATCGCAGCCTATCTGAATGAGACAACACTATATGTGAAAAGTGCTTATCTGACAGCTCTTGGAAAGCTTGATGTCAGGGAAAATCTCGAATTCTTCAAAAACCGTCTGCTGGAGGTAAAAAATCAGCAGGTGCCTGCTGAGGAACAAAAACATCAGGGCGAAGAGATCCGGGAGTTAAATGAGATCATCCTGAAAACGGAAGGTGCAAAAAAACATCAGTTTACCGGTTTTCAGATGCCGCATGAGATGCTGCTTCTCACAAACCGGGAGCAGAGGGAGGTCACGTTTTCCGAAGTAAAGGAGATCGGGGCTTCGGTACAGAGAAAGGCAGAGCTGCATCCATTGGGAGTACTGGTTTTTTCGAAAGAAGTGACTCCATTTACAAAGCTTCGCACTTACCGGGAATTATTGTTTCCTATTCACACAAATGAAAGAATCCCTGCAATGCCGCACAGGGCGGCAGAATTATTATGGCATTCGGATCTCTATGCATTTCTGACGGAATGCCATGAGGGAGATGCACCATTTTTCTTCCGTCTGGAGGTAAAGAGTGCAGAACCGAAAACAGAGTTTGTGAAAAAATTAGGTGCGTCACTGGAAAAAAAATCTGACTGGAAACTGGCGAATTCGACCACAGATTATGAGATTGAGATCCGTCTGATCGAGGCGAAGGATGGAAGCTTTGTTCCATTTTTGAAATTATATTCCATGAAGATGAAGCGGTTTGCCTACCGGAAGAATGCGATTGCAATGTCCATCCATCCGGCAACGGCGGCGATGCTCATGCATCTGGCAAAACCATATCTGAAAGAAAATGCACAGATTTTAGATCCGTGCTGCGGTGTTGGAACAATGCTGATCGAGCGCGATATCTTAGTTCCGGCAAGGGAAAAATATGGGATTGACATTTTCGGTGATGCGATTGACATGGCAAGAGAGAATGCAGCACTTGCCGGAGAGAAGATCAACTTTATCCACCGGGATTATTTTGATTTTAAGCATGATTATAAGTTTGATGAGATCATTACCAATATGCCGGTAAAAGGAAAGAAAGCAAAAGAGGATATGGATGCATTTTATGCCCGCTTTTTTGAAAAGTCTAAGAGTCTGCTGGCTGAGGATGGAATCATTATCATGTAT